>MDTA01087202.1_pt1 | contig 12122 bp, 9 predicted proteins | sample 811151 | NCBI WGS metagenome assembly MDTA01 (sample SAMN05326648, study PRJNA326480) | marine metagenome | isolation source: seawater | place: Indian Ocean: South | collected 2010
CTTTGAATGAAAAAGGTGTCACCAGGTTTTCTGCGAAAATCACGGCCTTTGACTATACGAGCTATGGGCGCTGGGGTCGTGATTCTAAACAAGGCGAAATCGGACCTCCAGTCGGCGTGAATACTGTGGGGACTGTATGTATCCTCAACGGCACAGCGCGTGGCGGCTCCCGCATTTCCATTCCCGAAAACTGCCGCAGTGCCTACCGCGACTTCTATTCACGTCGCAACGACCAGAATTATTTGGGCTATCGGTTGGTGATTCGCAAGGCAACGGCAAAAGCCAAGAAGTAGGCCGGCGATCGAGAGTCCAGGCACGGACACGAACACCCTGTTAGACACACAATGGCTCCAGGAATCGATGAGGGGGTGCCTTCGGCTCTGGCGGTGCCGTTTTACCGCGGGATCCCGTTTTGCCAGGCCGGCGCCTCCGGCTCTTTGAATCCCGAGAAGCCGATAGTCCAAAAAAAGGACCGTTTGATTAGAAATTGCTCATCCTGGTTAGCTTAATGCGCTGTTGACGTAGTTCTCCACAGGCCCGGTCAAGTCAAGCCGAATCGCCTCTTCAGGTTTTTCATCACCGATTCACGAACGAGTCCCTTAGCTTCTCGATGCAGACTGGAGGCAAGTCCATACACAAGCGAAGCGCCTTGCATTTTGCACGATCACGAAGCTCACCTCTCCGAAGCGAACGGATTGGAGAGGCGTCAACAATTCTGCGGTTTCGAGCCTCGCTTCTTCTCTCCTCAAATCAGCCGCGTTGTCGATTCCATAACCAACTCCGCCAGTTCTTTCGTTCGCTTGGGTGCGATCCGTTCTTTGGGAGCAACCACCGTAATCGCTCCTTCGATCTGGCCGTGAGCATTCAGCACCGGAGCGGCTACGCAACCCACTCCCTGAATTCCTTCTTCGTTGTCGATGGCATAACCTCCTTTGCGAATCTGAACCAGCTGGGCATCCATGGTTGCCCGATCGCTCACTGTGGTGGGTGTGTAGCGAGTGAGTTCGTGCGTTTCATACCACGCTTGTCGATCGCTGTCAGAACAGAAGGCGAGCCAGACTTTTCCGGGCGCAGAGGAATGAATCGGAACTCTCGCTCCTATCTTACCCACCACTTGCACGACCTGGTTGCAGAGCCATTGATCCAGGATCAGAGCCTTTCCATTGGATTCGACAAGCAATTGCGTGGTTTCATTGGCCTCCACGACCAGCCATTCGAGCGCAGCCCGGGCTCGGTGAGTCAGGCTCAATGGGTGCGCCGCGAGACGGTTCTGTTTATCGAGCCGCCCGCTGGGAAGCCAACCACGGGAACCCGGGTCACGTCGAATGAGATCGAGCGATTCCATCGTCTTGAGAATCCGGGAGACCAAGCTCTGCGCAATGCCCAGTTGGTTCACCAAGTCGGTGACGGTCAGGGGTGAAGACGCGGTAAGAATGGCTTCCTCCACACAAAATGCCTTCGCAGTCGTCGGCGATGCGTAATCACGGAAGGTCTCATTCCGAGGAGAATCATTGGGTCCTTCACTCATCCTTTATAGGATAAGTATCTCATTTGTGAAAAACAAGTCTTTATCTTATGCTCGTTTTTCCTATGGTTGCCAGCATGAATCACCGTCGTCATTTTCTTCGCAGCGCGACCGCCTGCATTGGTTTGCCGTTTTTAGACTCCCTGGGTTTCCGTCGGTTCGCTTCAGCGGCAGCACCGAGCCCATCTCCGAAGCGCATGATTTTCCTCGGGTTTGGCTGGGGAGTGACGAAGGAAACCTGGTTCCCGGATGTCGCGGAGACGGGAGCAGACTGGAAGCTTTCGAAGGGGCTGGCTCCACTGCAACGCCACAAGGCCGACATCTCCGTCATTCAGAACCTGGAGAATCAATACAACAACGAGGCGCACTGGGGCAGCACCTTCTACCTGACCGGAGCGAATCGCTATGCGGAGCCGGGGAAAAGTTTTACTAACACCATATCGGCCGACCAAGTCGCCGCGAATCAGTTTGGTGCGGAGACGCGGTTCACCTCTGTGCAGCTGGGCTCGGCCGATGCTGAAAAAGATGGCCATGGACCGGGCTTGTCGTTGGCGTGGAACCGACAAGGCAAACCAGTCGCTGGCTGGGATAATCCAGTGGTAGCCTTTCACCGATTATTTTCTGAAGACAACATCCCGCTGGCTCAACGCCAGGCCATACTGAAACAACGCCGGAGCATCCTCGACACGGTGATTGGCGATGCCAAATCGGTGGGCCGTGGACTCAGCCAGACCGATACCGAGAAGCTGGATGAGTACTTGCAGTCGATCCGCGACATCGAGGTTCGCATATCCAAAGAGGAACAGTGGCTGGAGGTACCAAAGAAACAACCTAGAAATCCGGTCGAGGAACCATCTGACAGTCTGAAGGGCTGGCAGGAGGTGGAGGTAATGTATAGCCTCCTGGTAGCGGCGCTCCAGGTGGATGCAACCCGGGTGGTCACCTATCGTCAACCCGGTGGCACCAGTTTCCTCCAGAGCTTGAACCAAACACTAACCGGACACAATATGAGTCACTACTCTCCCGGTGCGCGGCAGCAGGTCTCCGAGATGCGCGACCGCAAGCAATCGGAATTGTTGGCAGGTCTACTGGATAAACTCAAAGCCACCAAAGAGCCGGACGGCTCGTCACTATTCGACCATGTAGCGCTCAGTTACGGTAGCAACATCAACAGTATTCACTACCTGACGAATTGCCCGGCAATCGTCTCAGGTGGCGGAGCGGGAGTGCAGCTGGGCCAACACATCGTGGCGGACAAGGGCACACCTCTTTGTAACCTGTGGCTCACCCTGCTACAGGGCAGCGGCGTCGATGTGGAGTCTCATGGCGATAGCACCGAAACCATCGCAGGCCTGGCCAAAGTATAGATTGGTCCTGTTCGACCTATCAGTCCTATCAGAGTGATGAAATACCTACTTTACGCCAGCCTGGTTTTTACCACAACCTTCGCCACCGCTGAACCCAAAGCAGCCCTACCGGAAAAGCACTTCACCTTCCTCGAAAATTACTGCCTGGATTGCCACGATACCGATACCCAAAAGGGGAAGATCGACCTCGAAAGACTTTCCTTCAATTTGGGAAGCATCGAGTCCGCCGAGATGTGGCAGAAAGTGCTCAATACTCTGAACTCCGGAGAGATGCCACCGGAGAAAAAGGAACAGCCTGTTCCTGCTGAGAAAGAGACGTTCCTGGCCGACCTCTCCCAGCAACTTGTCATCGCCCGAAAACTATTGGCCGACACCGGAGGCGAGATCACAATGCGTCGCCTGAATCGCCGGGAATATGAGAACACCATCGAAGCGCTGCTGGGTGTGAAGATCGACGTCAAGGACTTGCCCAGCGATGCCAACGCAGGTGGATTCGACACTGCAGGAGGAGCATTGTTTTTCTCCAGCGACCAGTTTGAGCAATACCTGAAACTCGCCCGAACTGCACTCGACCGGGCGATTGTCACTGGAGACAAACCGCAGACGAAAACTGTCCGGATCGAAGCCGAGGAAGAAGCAAACCGTCGCATCAGCGGGACTTTCCGCGGCTATCACATGGGTGGTTACAAGAAGGTGAAGCAGCTGGAATCCGACAAAACCCTGAAGCCCTCGGATGTAGGTATCGCCGATCAGCAAGAGGTGGACTTCCGCAAACGGGTTTGGGAACGAGATTCTCCACCCTTCATCGACTACCTGAGCCGTATGGAAACCCGCGATGGAGCACTTTTGACGATCGGCAATCCCAATCCCCAGGTCGGCCTGGTTATCCCCGACGACATGCCACCTGGCAAATACGCGATACGTGCCAAGATCGGCGTAATGCCTCGCTCAGCCCCGGAAAATTGCTTTGTCGAAGTCGGCTTTCGTGGCGAGAGATTTGATGCAGCGATGGAGTTGTTGGATTGTTTCCGCGTCCGGGCACCCCATCGCAAACCAGAAGTTATCGAGCTAAAGGTGGACATCCCTCCATTGTCGAAGCCTCTCAAAATCGATATCGGTTCACAAACCCAAAAGCGCATCCCCATCGGGGAGCGAGTCATTGCTTTCCGACAGCGAAGCCACAACGACCGCAATGCCATCGTCTATCAATTCTTTGACTCAATCAAAAAGACCGGCTTTGGACCCGAGCCAACGCTTTGGATCGACTGGGTCGAATGGGAAGGTCCCATAGTCGAACATTGGCCTCCGGCATCTCATACAAACCTATTCTTCAAAGGCGAGGCAGCGAAGAAGGACGAAGCCTACGCCGGCGCCATATTGGAAGAGTTTGCCCGGCGCGCATTCCGGATTAAAGAGCCTGAGCCTTCCTATATCTCGGATCTCCTCGGCCACTACCGCTCGGAGATAGAGGCAGGAAAGTCTTTTGAAGAAGCGCTGAAGCTACCACTATCGATCATCCTCGCATCCCCCGGCTTTCTCTACTTGCGCGAGCCCACCGAGGGACAGACCAAACGCACCCTGTCCGATGCCGAATTGGCCGTGCGATTATCCTACTTCCTCTGGAGCAGCCCCCCTGATGCCCAACTCCTGAAGGCAGCAGCCGACGGAACCCTGCAAAAAGCCGGCGGCCTGATCCGCGAGACCAATCGCCTCTTACTCGATCCAAAGGGGATGGAATTCATCAGCGGTTTCACCCATCAATGGCTGCACATGGAGAGACTGGATTTCTTCCAATATAACTTCCGGCTATACCCCGGGTTCGACGACAGCACGAAGATGGCCTCCCGGCAGGAAGTGTATCAATCCCTACTCCGTCTCATCCGGCGGAACTTGCCCATCGGCGAGTTATTAAAATCCGATACTGTTGTGATAAACGAACTACTGGCCCAGCATTACGACATCCCCAGGGTGAACGGTCAGCAGTTTCGCGAGGTAAAAGTGCCAGATGGCCTACCACGCGGAGGCCTACTCGGCATGGCCGCCGTGCTGGCCATGGGATCCGACGGCGAGCGCACCTCTCCGGTCGAGCGCGGTGCCTGGGTCATGCGTAAACTACTACACAATTCACCACCACCCGCCCCGGCCAACGTGCCGCAACTCAGCCGTCATGCCGGGAAGTTGCTCTCCGCCCGGGAGATGCTGGAAGCTCACATGGAGGAAGCCCAGTGCGCCCAATGCCACCGCAAGATCGACCCGATCGGTTTCGGCCTGGAAAACTTTGATGCCGTCGGCAAATGGCGGGACGCCGAATACACCGAGATTGCACGAAACAACAACGTCTCTAAATCAAAGGAACATCCCATCGACTCATCCGGCACTCTGCCCGACGGAACCAAATTCAGCGGCTTCTACGAACTGCGCGACGCCATCGCCCAACAGGAAGCCGCCTTCGCCCGCGGCTTTGTCGAGCACCTCATCGAATACGCCCTCGGTCGTCCCTACGGATTTTCGGATGCTCAACTGGCTGATCAGATCCTGGAACAAGGCAAAAAAGCAGGCGGTAGTCCCGGGCACTATATCCATGCTTTGGTGATGAGGCCGGTATTCCGGACGAAGTAATGCCTCCTCTCGAGCAGTATCCATCCATTGTTTTCTGGGCTTGTTTTGTTAGCTTGGGATTCCATACTGTTACTGAGAGTCATTGTCTATCTTATGTTGTGGCCCGTTAGCTGCCGAAGTCGCTGATGAGAAAGTCGCCGGTGAAATCCACGAAACGGAAGTCGCAGGATCGAAGGAGCCACGGGTTGCGAATTCGAATTACAAGATTTGGATTCCTGATGGCGCTTCATCGCTTCGCACCCTCTTCGTCATTAACCATCGAGCCGCCGGTAAGCACATGTTCTTTCGCGATGCTGAATGGCGCGCTCTGGCAGTGCGAACGAGTTCGGGAATCATGTATTGTGAGTTCGAGACCAAGGCGATTCAGAAAACGGATACGGCGCATCCATGTTGCAGGCTTGCCATCAGTTCGCGGTAGAGCTGAACCGGCCCGAGCTGGCGAATGCGCCCATGGTTCTCTGGGGTCACTCGATGGGTGGGCGGGTCGCTCAGGATTTCGCGCGTTTTGCCCCCCGCCGGGTTTTGGCCTTTCACATTGCTCTTCGGGGCTACCCAAGTCCTGAGGAGTTTATGGAGGAGAAGGAAGTCGCAGCCCTTATTCCCGCTCTCTACCTGATGGGTGAGGAGGATCGAAAACCGAAAGACATTTGGAAGCATTTCCTGCGTGCGCGGCGTAATGAATCCCCCCGGACCTGGATCTTGCTTCCCGGGCAGGGGCACTGGCCGAAGGGGGTGAGCTCCGAGGAGAACAAAACGACCGCAGAAGACTGGAGAGCCTAGGCCGCAAATGATATCGTGATTCCCTGGGCCGAAGCCATCATTCAGCTGCGGCTGGCAGAGAGTGTCGACCCGAAAGAGGGTTCAGTTAAGTTGCGGAATCTTCGTATCCAGGATGGCTGGCTTGGCGACATTAGCACTGGAAGAATCGCTGCCTACAATCAGTTCGAGGGCGAGAAATCCACAGCGTCATGGTTCCCCACGGAGGGAGTGGCGAAGGCTTGGGCAAAATTCTCGTTCCCGGATGGTTCATCGAAGGGGAATAACGAAAAGGAGCCCGAAGATTCAAACAAATGAGAACTTCCATTTTCATAGCCATTGTCTGCCTGTTTTAAAGAAACAAGAACGGGGTTATTCTTTAATCTCGAGCAACTCAGACGATCCTCATCCCGAGGAGGATCATTGACCCCATTACCCATCCTTTATGGGATGGTTATCCCATTTGTAAAAAACGAGGCTGTATCATTGGCTCATTTTTTCTATCTTCCACAGCAGACCTGCCAAAGATCTATGAAACTCAAATGTCATTGCCCCGTCGTCCTTCTCTCTTTCACAACCCTTGCTGCAGCAATGGCGGGCTGGGCTGAGGGAGATGCTGGCGCAGGGAATCCGGAGTTGATTGGTTTCAATGATCACGTCCGGCCGATCCTCGCCAGATCTTGTTTCCATTGTCATGGCCCTGACTCCGGAAGCCGAAAAGCTGGTCTTCGGCTTGACCTCGAAGCAGGCCTTTTTGACCCGGAAAATGGCCCAACCGTGGTAAAGGGCGAGCCCGGGAACAGTCCTCTCTACGAGAGGCTGACGACAGACGACCCCGACGATGTGATGCCTCCTCCCGATGCTCACGAAACGATCGAGGCTGAGGAAATCGAGATCATTCGTCAGTGGATCGCTCAAGGTGCTAACTGGGAGCCTCACTGGAGTTTTATTAACCCTGCATCTCCCGCCGTTCCGATAATCGAGGGCGACGAATGGTCTCAAAATGCCATCGACCGCTTCGTCTTAAAGAAAGTGCGGGAAGCAAACCTGGAGGTAACTCCAAAAGCTGATCGCTACACCCTTGCCAGGCGGGCAGCTTTGGACATTACGGGCCTGCCACCTACCTGGGAGCAGGTAGAGAAACTGGTAAACGATTCATCAGATGAAGCGTGGACCACTTATATCGATACCTTACTGGCTTCGCCACGATACGGCGAGCACCGCGCCAGATATTGGTTAGACGCAGCCCGGTATGCGGACACTCACGGCGTCCACATCGATAACTATCGGGAAATTTGGCCCTACCGTGACTGGGTAATCAATGCCTATAACGATAACGTTCCGTTTGATCAGTTTACGATAGAACAGCTGGCTGGTGACCTTTTAGAAAAACCTACCAGGAATCAACTGATCGCTACAGGTTTTCAGCGCTGCAATCCGACCACGAACGAGGCGGGCACCATCGCTGAGGAGAATCTGGCAAACTATGCTGCCGATCACGTTCAGACCTTAGGTTGGGTTTACCTGGGGCTTACTACGAATTGTGCTAAATGTCATGACCACAAGTTCGATCCGATCACGGCCAGGGATTACTATAGCCTGGCAGCGTTTTTCCGCAATACGACGTCGCCTTCTCACGATGCGAACACAAAAGATGGTAGATCTGCTACAGTCGTAATCCCTGCGGCTAAAGATGAGGAAAGATGGGCTGAGTTACCGGTCGAGATAGCGGATATTGATCAACAACGCTCCTCAAGAATTGCCGCTGTCGCTCCCTCCTTAATCGAGTGGCAGAAGAACCGGCCCTGGAAAGTGGTGGAAGAATCATTAGTCTCGCAGCCTCTTCTCGCGGCTCTACCTCTGGGAGGCGGTCCTGAGAAACAGATCATGATTCGGGGTGGCACCGAAGAAAAGCTATCATTGGGAGAAGTCAAGTCTCACCCCGATGTCGAGGCAAAGACCGGTGCCGTGTTTGAACTGAAATCCCCTCTGTCGACTCATCCTCTAGCCCCGGATGATGAAGTAGTGGGCCTAACATTCTCGGCATGGATCTATGGTGGTAGCGGTAAAGAGAAAGGATTGATCGCTAAACAGATCGATCCGGTTACGGGCAGAGGTTGGGAAATCATTCGGGAAGGACTGGGGCTTAGCATTACTATATATAAAGACAAAAATCTCAGCTACGAGCTAAAAGCAACTCGCGTAAGGATTTTTCCGCCTGGTCAGTGGAGTTACATCACCTTTAGAGCAGGTCCTGTTTTGGATAAGGAAGATGCTCAGTTCAGGCTGAGCTACGGAGGTGTTTTGTTGTACAAAGGGGCGGCACCAGTCCGGCTCGATCTTGCCTCTCTTGAAAAGCCAGACCTAAAGAAGCCTATCGTGGATTTCGCGCCTAACGGACCACTTACCTTGAGCGGGACCATCCAGGACGTGCGGCTCCATGCCGGCGCGATCACTTCGCCTCAGGTAGGTTTACTTTCACGGTTTTCGACAGCCTCTTCTGCGTTGAGAATTCCCCGGGCGGAAAGAACGCCGCTCCAGAGTGCCACTGTTAGAAATTTCTATCTGGAACGAGTCGACAGCGAGTTGCAAAAGCTATCGACAGTAAAGCAGAAACTTGTCGCAGAGCAAAACTCTATAAAGGAACGCAGTACGATTTCCCTGATTCAAGAGGAAAAGAAAAACTCGACTCCCATGGCCCATATCCTGGAACGGGGAGACTACACTCAGAAAGGTGAGGAAGTCGTGGCGGCTATCCCCGCCGCACTCGGGGCATTGAGTGAAGATCAACCAGCGAATCGATTAGGGCTGGCTCAATGGTTAGTTTCCGAAGAAAATCCCCTGACCGCTCGCGTGACGGTAAACCGGTTCTGGCAGGAGATTTTCGGAGTGGGCCTGGTCAATACTCCCAGCGATTTTGGCATCATGGGAGAAATTCCCAGTCATCCCGAATTATTGGATTGGTTGGCTAAAGATTTTCAAAGTGACTGGGATGTGAAACGGTTCTTCCGCCAGATTTTCCTATCTGCGACCTATCGCCAGGCGCGATCTGCCAATTCTCATTCTTATGCTGCCGATCCAGAGAATCGCCTTCTTAGCCGGGCCGCTTCTTTCCGTATGGATGCGGAGATGATCAGGGACTATGCACTTTCCATTAGCGGGCTGCTTTCAGATAAAACAGGCGGGCCCGGCGCTCGGCCTTATCAACCCAACGACATTTGGAATATGGTGGGACTCCCTGATTTTAGAAATGCCAATACGACGATTTATGAGCAGGATAAAGGCGAAGGCCTCTATCGCCGAACCGTCTATAACTTCTGGAAACGTATGGCTCCATCCCCGAATATGGAGATCTTCAATGCTCCGAGTAGAGATGTCTGTACCGTAAAGCGAGAGAGAACCAATACCCCGCTCCAGGCGTTAGTCACGATGAATGACATTCAGTTCGTCGAAGCCTCACGTGTTTTGGCTGAAAATGTTCTGCAATCCGGGAAGGGCACCACTCCCTCAGAAGCCGTCAGAGAAGTGAGCCAACGAGTCCTCCTGAGACCACTGAGAGAAGAGGAGCTAAAGATATTAGTATCGAATCACCGCATTTTTCTCGATCACTATCGTGATTACCCGGACGAAGCCTCGAAGTTAGTCAACCTGGGAGAAACAAAAGCCGATTCCGAACTGCCTCCAGTAGAAGTGGCAGCCCTTACTATGGTGACGAACCAGGTCTTCAACCTGGACGAAACGCTCAAGAAGTAACCTAAACCGTATGGACAAACGATGATCTCTTTAGAGAACCCCACTCGCAGAAAATTCTTTACTCAAGGCGGCAATCTTCTCGGAGGCCTGGCACTTGGTTCCTTGTTAAATCGCCCGGCGTTAAGCTCAGCAGCTGGTGCCGGCCCAGCCTCAGATGGGGGAATACCACTTCAATTCCCTGCAAAGGCTAAACGTATCATCTACCTTCACATGGTAGGCGGACCGCCTCAGATGGACTTGTTTGATTACAAGCCGGAAATGAAAAAGTGGTACAATAAAGACCTGCCGGAAAGTGTGATCAATGGGCAAAGGCTCACCGGGATGACATCGAATCAAGCCCGTTTTCCTATCGCACCTTCCGTATATAACTTTGCCCAAAGAGGTGAAAGTGGCATGTGGATGAACAGCGACCTGCTTCCCTGGATGGGCAAATGCGCAGATGATATTTGCCTGGTCCGCAGTATGCATACCGAAGCGATCAATCATGAGCCGGCGATTACAGCCATGCAGACCGGGAATCAGGTCGCGGGAGGACCTTGCTTAGGATCATGGGCATCATACGGACTGGGGGCAGCAAACGAAAATCTACCAGCCTTTGTCGTATTGGTAGCGAGGAATATTTTGCGTTATCAGATTCAGGCGATTTCCGGAAAACTCTGGAGTAGCGGTTATCTGCCCGGGAAACATGCTGGAGTGTCATTCCGTAACTCAGGAGACCCTATTCTATACATCAATAATCCTGCCGGAGTTTCATCCAGTCTACGCAGAAAGATGCTGGATGGCCTTAAGGAAATGAACGAATTCCAGCTCAATCAGACTCCGGACCCCGACACGGTCACCAGGATTCAACAGTACGAGATGGCTTTTCGTATGCAAAGCAGCGTCCCGAACCTGGTCGACTTAAAGGACGAGAAGGAATCGACGTTTTCTCTATATGGAGAAGAGGCCCGGGAGTCCGGCACCTTTGCTAACACTCTGCTTATGTCGAGGAGGCTGATCGAAAAAGGAGTGCGTTTTGTCCAGGTTTACAAAAACAGCTGGGACACCCATGCTGATGTCACGGGGCGCTTACCTAATCTTTGCAAAGAGATGGACCAGCCCTGTTATGCTTTGATTCAGGATTTGAAGCAGCGTGGTCTCCTCGATGATACCCTGGTCATCTGGGGAGGAGAATTCGGTCGCACCATTTATTCCCAGGGAGGCCTCACCGCTACCAACTACGGCCGCGATCACCACCCTCGCTGCTTTTCCATGTGGATGGCCGGCGGCGGTATCAAAGGCGGGACGGTGTATGGAGAAACAGATGATTTTAGCTACAATATAGTGAAAAACCCTGTCCATATCAGAGATCTCCACGCCACTATTTTGCACCAACTGGGATACGATCACGAGAAATTCTCCTTCCCTTATCAGGGGCTGAATCAAAAACTCACCGGAGTAGAACCCGCTAAAGTCATTCACGACTTGTTAGCTTAATCAACTTACTTATCGATTTGTCATACATACCAACTTGAAATCATTTTTTGTAATCCTGACTTTGCTTTGCCTACTCGGGACGTCGTTAGCTACTGCTGAATTTCGCACCTGGACAGAAAGGGCAACGGGTCGCACTCTTACAGCGGAAGTTAGTAGTGCAAGTGACGGTAAGGTCCGCTTGAAACTCCGTTCCGGAAAGGCGGTCGATCTGGAGATGGTCACTTTATCGGATGGCGATCTCGTGTATTTGAGCAAGCTTGGGCACTTCGATCTAAAGGCGCACCGTGCAGAGGCCAAGCGAAAGCAACTTCAACAGCAGCTCAAAGGTATAGTGATCGGGAAACTCCTTCACGAAAACACATTCGGGGAAATGATCTCAAGAGACACCGGCTGGGTCCATGGCAATGGCCTTTGGTCAGTGGCAAACGGCGAACTCAACGGTGAAGAGGATCCTGCACAGAAGCATGTTGCGGCAGCTGTGTGGCGAGCGTCTTTCAAGGATGTCGTCATGGTTGCTGAGTGCAAATTTTTGGGAGCGAAGTCGATTCTCTATCGCTTTGATGCGGCAAAAGGTCATCTGGGCGGTTTCGTAATCGAACCGGGAAGGAACCTCGTCGTTATTCCGC
>MDTA01221524.1_pt1 | contig 12121 bp, 8 predicted proteins | sample 811151 | NCBI WGS metagenome assembly MDTA01 (sample SAMN05326648, study PRJNA326480) | marine metagenome | isolation source: seawater | place: Indian Ocean: South | collected 2010
AAATTTAAAATATCATGCAAATGTGTATCTAATTTATTAAGCAGTTTATTTAATGATCTTCCATCATTGTAGACTGGCACCATGATTATGTGTTTTTTTTTAATCAAATATTTTTTTGTTTATTTTGTTTTATTTTGATTATAATACACGAATTATATATAAATTTTAATCTTATCGAGAAAATATACTAAAAATGAATATTCACGAGCATCAAGCAAAAGAAATTTTACGAGAATATGGAGCATCAGTTTCTTCAGGAATTGTTATAAAGTCTGAAGAGGAAATAGAGCAAAAAATCCCTAAATTGAAAGGTAAAGAATATGTATTAAAAGCCCAAATTCATGCAGGCGGGAGAGGCAAAGCTGGTGGTGTAAAACTTATAAAAAACAAAGAAGATTTAATTTCTGAGGCGCGATTAATGATGAATAGAACTTTGATTACGCACCAAACTGGCCCTAAAGGCAAAAAAGTAAAAAGATTATATATAGAGGAAGCTTCAAAAATTTATAAAGAATTATACTTATCATGCTTAATTGATAGGGAGTCATCTAAAATTGCATTCATAAGTAGCACAGAAGGTGGAATGGATATAGAGAAAGTTGCAGCTGAGTCACCAAAAAAAATAATTACAAAAAAGATCGATTACAAAAAGGAAGGACCTACCGATAAGGAAATTGAAGAAATAATATCTATTTTTGATTTTAGAGATCATCAAATTACTGAAGGTAAAAAATTAATAAAAATCCTCTACAAAATATTAATTGAAAAAGACGCAAGCTTGATAGAAATCAATCCTTTAATCATTACAAATGATAAAAATCTGGTTTGTTTAGATGCTAAGATTAACTTTGATGATAATGCACTTTTTAGAAGACCTGAAATTTTAAAACTTAGAGACTTAAATGAAGAGGAGCCAGCAGAAATTGAGGCAAGCAAACATGATTTGGCTTACATAAAATTGAATGGATCGATTGGATGTATGGTTAATGGAGCAGGTCTTGCGATGGCTACAATGGATATTATAAAACTATATGGTCAAGAGCCTGCTAATTTTTTAGACGTCGGAGGAGGAGCATCCAAAGAAAAAGTTACAGCAGCATTTAAATTAATTTTAGCTGATAAAAATGTGAAAGGGATTTTAATTAACATTTTTGGAGGAATTATGAGATGTGATGTGCTTGCACAAGGAGTTGTAAATGCAGCTAAGCAAGTAAATTTATCTGTGCCACTTGTTGTAAGACTAGCTGGTACAAATTTTAAAGAGGGAAAAAAAATTTTAGAAGAGTCAAATCTTAAAATTTTATCAGCGTCTGATCTCAACGATGCAGCAAAAAAAATCGTGGACGCAATAAAATAAATGTCAATACTAGTTGATAAAAAAACAAAAGTAATTTGTCAGGGTTTCACCGGAACACATGGCACATTTCATTCTGAACAAGCTCTAAATTATGGAACACAACTCGTGGGAGGTGTTACACCAAAAAAAGGAGGACAAATTCATTTAGGACTTCCTGTTTTTAATACAGTCCAGGAGGCCAAAGATAAAACAGCCGCCAATGCTTCAATGATTTATGTCCCACCTAAATTTGCTGGCGCAGCTATGATTGAAGCTATTGAAGCAAAAATAGAACTTATTGTTTGTATAACTGAGGGAATTCCTGTTTTAGACATGTTAGAAGTGAAAAAAGTTTTAAAAAATAGTAAATCAAGATTAATTGGACCTAATTGTCCAGGCATAATCACTCCAGAAGAATGTAAAATAGGAATCATGCCAGGCAACATCCATAAAAAAGGTTCCGTTGGTATAGTATCTAGATCCGGTACGTTAACTTATGAAGCTGTTGCACAAACATCATCTAACGGCATTGGGCAGTCTACATGTATAGGTATTGGCGGGGATCCAATTAATGGCACAAATTTTATTGATTGCCTGGAACTTTTTCTTAAAGACGAGGAAACTCAATCAATAGTGATGATTGGTGAAATTGGAGGATCTGCAGAGGAAGAAGCAGCAGAATTTTTGAAAAAAGAGAAAACAAAGAAGCCTATGGTTGGTTTTATAGCCGGATTAACTGCTCCTCCAGGCCGAAGAATGGGTCACGCTGGAGCAATAATATCTGGGGGGAAAGGAGGAGCAGAAGGTAAAATAGAAATTATGCAGTCAGCGGGAATATCTATTTCAAAATCACCTGCAGATATTGGCAAAACACTCTTTGATAAACTTAATAGTTGATTTTTATAAATTTATGTTAAAATAAATCATCTATGTCATCTTCAGATAATAATATAACGTACAAAAAAACCTCTTTTTTATCAGGAATTAATTCTGAATTTATTAATCAACTTTATTCAGATTATTTGTCAGACCCCAAGTCTTTACCAGCAGGTTGGAAAAATTTCTTTGAAGGATTAAGCGAGGATGAAAAAATTATCTTAAGTGATTTAAATGGTCCAAGTTGGTCACCTGAAAAAAAGATAAAAAAAATTAATAATTTTTTAGAAGACAATCAAAAGATTGATTATGAAAAAAATGATTTAAACACTAGTTCAATTAAAGAAGCATCAAAAGACTCTGTCAGAGCTATTATGTTGATAAGAGCTTATAGAATTAGAGGACATTTAATTGCAAATCTAGACCCTTTATCCATTCAAAAAAAAGAGGAGCATCCAGAGCTTAAACCTGAGACATATGGATTTACTAAAAAGGATTATAATAGAAAAATTTTTTTAGATGGAGTACTTGGTCTTCAATATGCCGATTTAAATCAGATTTTGAAAATTCTTAAAAGAACTTATTGTTCAACTATTGGCTATGAATTTATGCATATGGGGGATCCAGATGAAAAAGCTTGGATTAGAAATAGAATTGAGGGACCTGAAAAAAATATAGAGTTCACAGAGAACGGTAAAAAAGCAATTTTAAATAAAATCATTCAAGCCGAAGGTTTTGAAAAATATTTACATGTAAAGTTTGTTGGTACTAAAAGGTTTGGTTTAGATGGAGGAGAGTCCCTTATACCTGCTTTAGAGCAAATTATTAAAAGGGGTGGAAGCCTCGGAGCAAAAGAGATTAAAATTGGAATGCCTCATAGAGGAAGATTGAATGTACTAGCAAACGTTATGGGTAAACCTTTTAGAGCAATTTTTAGTGAATTTTTTGGAAAATCGGTAAGTGCAAGTAAAGATTTTGAGGGCGATGTTAAATACCATCTTGGAGCTTCTTCAAATAGAGAGTTTGATGGAAATTTAGTACATATCAGTTTAACTGATAATCCTTCGCACTTAGAAGCAGTTAATCCAGTTGTACTTGGACAAGTAAGAGCTAAGCAATTTTTTCACAATGACAAACAAAGAAAAAAAGTTATTCCAGTGCTAATGCATGGAGATGCAGCTTTTGCAGGACAAGGTATTGTAGCAGAATGTTTTGCAATGTCAGGTTTACCAGGACATAATATTGGTGGAACGATTCATATTATTGTGAACAATCAAATAGGATTTACTACTGCTCCAAGATTTGCCCGCTCATCTCCCTATCCGTCAGATGTAGCAAAAATCGCTCAAGCACCAATTTTTCACGTAAACGGAGATGACCCAGAAGCAGTTGTTCATTGTGCTAAAATCGCAACTGAATATAGACAAAAATTTAATAGAGATGTAGTAATCGATATGGTTTGCTATAGGCGCTTTGGACATAATGAGGGTGATGAACCTTCTTTTACTCAACCTATAATGTATAGGAAGATAAAATCACACCCGACGACACTTTCATTATATGGTAAGAGGTTATCTAATGAAGGTTTAATCTCTGAAGCAAAACTTCAAACAAATAAAACTGAATTCAAAAACTTTTTAGAAAAAGAATTTAAAATATCGAAAAACTATAAATCAGAATTAAAGTGGTTTGACGGCGTATGGTCAAGGTTTAGACCAGGTTTAGGCAAAGACAAAAGAGGAAAGAGTGGAGTAGACATCGAAAAGTTGAAAAGAGTTGGAAATAAAATTTTTAAAATACCAAAAAATTTTGATGCGCATAAAACTTTGAAAAGAGTATTTGAATTAAGAAGTCAAATGCTTTTGGCAGGTAAATTGGATTGGTCATCAGCTGAAAGTTTAGCTATAGGAACATTATTAACAGAGGGATTTTCAGTAAGACTATCTGGTCAAGACTCGGGCCGAGGAACTTTTAGTCAAAGACATGCAATTTTAAGAAATCAAGATAATCATGACAGATATATTCCCGTTAACAATATTGAAAAAGGACAAATGAAATTCGAAGTGATAGATAGTTTGCTATCTGAATTAGCTGTCTTGGGATTTGAATTTGGTTACTCATTATCTGAACCCGAAACTTTAGTGTTGTGGGAAGCTCAATTTGGGGACTTTGCTAATGGTGGCCAAGTTATTATTGATCAATTCATAACCTCATCAGAGGCAAAATGGGGGAGAGCAAGTGGCTTAGTGATGTTATTACCTCATGGATATGAGGGTCAAGGCCCGGAACATTCTTCCGCAAGACTCGAGAGATTTCTTCAACTTTGCGCAGGAGAAAATATACAAGTTGTCAACTGCACTACACCCTCAAATTATTTTCACGTTCTTAGAAGACAGATGCATAGAGAATTTAGGAAGCCATTAGTGCTAATGACTCCTAAATCTTTATTAAGACATAAAAGATGCGTTTCAAATATTTCAGAATTTACCTCAAGAAGCTCATTTCATAGAATCCTAGAGGATGATGCCTACGTAGAAGAGAATAAATTGATTTCACTAGAAAAAGATAAAAAAATAAAAAAAGTAATTATGTGCTCTGGTAAAATTTATTATGATTTGATCGAAGCTAGAGAAAAAGTATCAAACAATAAAGTTGTATTTGTTCGCCTCGAACAACTTTATCCATTTCCAGTAAAAACATTAGCCAATGTTCTCAAAAGATATGTGAATGCAAAATTTATATGGTGCCAGGAAGAACCAAAAAATATGGGTGCATGGAATACTGTGCGTAATTATATTGAAAGGACACTTGATATTATAAATTTCAAAGATATCAACGTTAAATATGTAGGCAGAAATGCATCTTCTTCTACTGCGACTGGAAATGCTAATAAACATCTTGCCCAACAAAAGGAAATATTAGATAAGATACTTAAAGATTAAATGCCAGAAAAAATTACAGTCCCTACATTAGGAGAGTCCGTAACTGAAGCTACAGTTTCTAAATGGCTGAAATCACAAGGCGACAAAGTTACCGCAGATGAGCCAGTAGTTGAATTAGAAACTGACAAAGTGAATGTTGAGGTTCCCGCACCTTCCAATGGAGTTATAGGAAGCATAGCTGTCAAAGAAGGAGAAACAGTAAATGTTGGATCTATTTTAGGAATTATTGATGACAATGTTAATCAAGAAAAAAATAAATCAAAAGAAATTAAAAATTATACCCCCCCTAAAAAAAATCATGAAAAAACACCACAAATTTTTGAGAAAGAAAAAATAATACCAAAAAAATCTAATAAGAATATAATCGAAGAATCGATATTAAAGTTAGATGAAAGTTTTGAAACTGAACAAGAACCTCTGATACTTGAAAAAATTCACAAAGATAAGCCGTCTGCAAAAAAAATTTCCTCTACAAAAAAAAAAGATACTAATATATCTCCTGCTGCAAGAAAAATGGCAACCGAAGCTAACGTAGACTTAAATCAAATTCATGGTACTGGAAAAAATGGAGTAATTTTAAAGGAAGATATTATGAGTTTAATGGGCTCTAAACCATCTCCTTCAGAAAGAAAAATAAAGCACGGTCCAGAGGAGAGAGTAAAAATGACGAGGTTAAGACTAACTATAGCAAAAAGACTCAAAGAAGCTCAAGAAAATGCTGCAATGCTAACTACGTTCAATGAGGTAGATATGAGCGAGGTTATATCAATGAAAAACCAATATAAAAATGAATTCCAAAGTAATTACGGAGTTAAACTTGGTTTTATGTCCTTTTTTGTTAAGTCATGCGTTATTGGATTAAAGAATTACCCTGCAATTAATGCAGAAATACAAGGCGATGAAATAGTCTATAAAAATTATTACAACATAAGTATTGCCGTTGGCACAGAAAGAGGTTTGGTCGTACCAGTGCTTAGGGAAACTGATGAAATGTCTTTTGCTGATATTGAAAAAAATATAGCCGCTTTGGGCCAGAAGGCAAAAGATGGAAAAATTACAATAGAAGATTTACAAGGAGGTACGTTTACAATTACTAATGGAGGAATTTATGGATCAATGCTTTCGACTCCTATTTTGAATCCACCTCAATCTGCTGTATTAGGAATGCATAATATCGTTCAAAGACCAGTTGTAGTTGAAGGTAATGTTGAAGTAAGACCCATTATGTATTTGGCTTTATCGTACGATCATAGAATAGTTGATGGTAAAGAAGCTGTTTCATTTTTAAAAATTGTAAAAGAGTCTTTAGAGCAACCTAAAAGGCTTTTTTTAAATATTTAACCATGGATAATTTTGATTTGATTGTAATTGGTGGGGGTCCCGGAGGCTATGTATGTGCAATTAGAGCCGCACAACTTGGTTTAAAAACAGCCTGCGTAGAGTCGAGAGGAACTTTAGGGGGGACATGTCTTAATGTTGGCTGTATTCCCTCAAAAAGTCTTTTGAATTTATCTGAAAATTTTCACAAAGCAAAAAAAGATTTCAATAAGCAAGGTATAGAAGTGGAGGGCATTAAATTAAATATTGAAAAAATGATGTCCAATAAGAGCAAATCTGTACAGGTATTGACCAAAGGTGTGGAGTTTTTATTTAAAAAAAATAAAGTGACCTATTTAAAAGGAAAAGGTGTATTATTTTCAAAAAATGACGTAGTTGTCTATGATAATAACAAAAAAACAAATTATAAATCTAAAAATATTGTTATTGCAACTGGTTCAGAGGTAACTTCTTTACCAGGAATAGAAATTGATGAAAAAAATATAATTTCCTCAACTGGTGCTTTATCTCTTAGTAAAGTCCCTAAAAAACTTGCTGTCATAGGAGGAGGCTACATAGGTTTAGAGATGGGATCCGTTTGGTCAAGATTAGGCTCTGAAGTAACTGTTTTAGAATATCTTGATCACATAACTCCTGGTATGGATAGAGAAATATCTAATGAATTTAAAAAAATTTTAACAAAACAAGGAATTAAATTTAAAATGGGATCTAAAGTCAACTCAGTAAAAAAAAGCATCGATGCTGTATCAATAAATTTTACTGACATTAAAAATTCAAAAGATGAAACATTAGAATTTGATAAGGTATTAGTTTCAGTTGGACGAAAACCATATACAGAGGGTCTTAATCTTTCAAAAGTTGGAATTAAAAAAGACACAAAGGGAAGAATTGAAGTTAATGAAAAATTACAAACTTCAATAAAAAATATTTATGCAATCGGAGATGTCATAAAGGGGCCAATGTTAGCGCATAAGGCAGAGGAAGAAGGTATTGCAGTCGCTGAAATTTTAGCAGGTCAAGCTGGTCATGTTAATTACGATGTAATTCCTGGTGTAATTTACACCTCTCCCGAAGTTGCCACTGTTGGAAAAACTGAAGAGCAACTTAAAGATGAAAAAAAATCTTACAAGGTTGGAAAGTTTCCTTTTATGGCAAATTCTAGAGCTAAAGTTAATAATGAAACTGAGGGGTTTGTCAAAATTTTAGCAGATAGCAAGACAGACAAAGTCCTAGGTGTACACATTATAGGCCCACATTGTGGTGATATGATCGCTGAAATGGCCTTGGCAATGGAATTTGGTGCAAGTGCCGAAGATATCGCAAGAACATGTCATGCACACCCAACTCACACTGAAGCAATTAAAGAAGCAGCATTAGCTGTTGATAAAAGACCAATTCATTTTTAATTAAAAAAAATTCAAATACTATTAACCTATGAAAGCGCAAGTATTGCTACCAAAAGTTTTTAATTACCCATTTACTTATAACTCAAAGTTAGATTGTAAAATCGGAGATGTGGTAGAGGTACCATTTGGGTCAAAAAATGAGATCGGCGTTATTTGGAAAGACATCTATTCTGAGCCAAAAAATATTAAAATTAGGGATATTAAAAACAAAACAGGATTTAGACTTAATAGTAAACTTTTAGAATTTATTGAATGGTTTTCAATTTACAATATGGTTCCAGTTGGACTAGTTTTGAAAATGGCAATTAGTGGGATAGACAAGTATATTAAAATTAATGATAACTTTACTAAGGTTAATAAAACTAAAAAATTTTTATTTAAATTAAATTCTGAACAAAATAAAGCACTAAAATTTTTAGAAAAAACGAGCAAAAAATTTGAGGTAGCAGTATTACAAGGTACAACTGGCTCAGGAAAAACATTAGTTTACTTTGAAAGAATAAAAAAGGTAATAAAAAAAAATAATCAAGCTTTAGTTTTACTTCCGGAAATATTCTTAACAAATGATTTTAAATCAAGATTTGAGGAATTTTTTGGTTTCGAGCCAGCTATTTGGCATTCGAAAATTACACCCAAACAAAAAAGAATAATTTGGAAAGGTATTATAAATAATAGAATAAAGATATTAGTAGGCGCAAGATCAGCATTACTTTTGCCATTTAAAAGCCTTGGACTTATAATTGTAGATGAGGAACATGATTCTTCTTATAAACAAGATGAAGGAGTGATTTATAATGCAAGGGACATGGCAATATCTAGAGCAAATTTTGAAAAAATACCTATTCACTTAATTACTTCTGTTCCATCTTTAGAAACTTATAATAATATTTCTAAAAATAAATATAGACATACTAGAATTCTTAAGAGGTACGAGAATTATCCGCTTCCAAATACTAAAATAATTAATCTAAATTTTAGTAAAACAAAGAATAGATTTATAGCAGATGAAACTATTACCTTAACAAAAAAATATTTAGATAAAGGTGACCAAGTTTTATTTTTTATTAATAGGCGGGGCTATGCTCCATATTTAATTTGTAAAAAATGTGGATACAAACAAACCTGCTCTAATTGTTCTTTATATTTAACATTTCATAAAATAAAAAACAAAGTTATTTGCCATCATTGCTCATTTGAAAAATCTGTTAAAAGAAAATGTAAATTAGATGATAGTTGTGATTTTCTAATGTATGGTCCTGGTGTAGAAAAAGTCTACGAGGAGGTAAAAGGAATATTTCCAAATAAAAAAGTGCAAATATTTTCAAGTGATTATTTAAAGACAAAAGAGAAAACAAAAAACTTTTTTAAGCAATTAGAAGAAAACAAAATTAATATTTTGATAGGAACGCAAATGATTTCAAAAGGTTTTAATTTTCCAAAATTAAATTGTATCGTAGTGGTCGATGCTGATTTTTCTGGAAGAGGTTATGATCTAAGAACTACTGAAAAAAATATCCAATTATATCATCAACTGAGCGGAAGGGCTGGACGATTTAGTCCAGAGTCTTTAGTAATATACCAAACATTAACACCTCAAGATGGTACACTTAAGGAACTAATAAAGAATGAGTCTGAGAAACTTTTAAAAAATGAGCTTTTATTAAGAGAAAAAAATAGGTTACCACCCTTTATTAGACTTATTGCAATTATAGTTTCTTCAAAAGATAAAAATACAAGTTTACAAGGTGCTAGAGAAATTAAAATTAAATTAAATAAAATAAAAAATTTAGAAGTTTTAGGTCCGGTAGACTCACCATTATTTAAGATAAAGAAAAATTTTAGATCAAGATTGTTAATTAGGTTTGATAACCGTTTTTTAATGCAAAAAAAAATCTCATATACTCTAAATAGGCTAAAAATCTCATCAAAAATAAAACTTACGGTTGATGTTGACCCAGTCAATTTTGCCTAACTTCAAAATTGGTAACTTGATCAAGTTATACTCTTGTGATACGACCACTGCATAATTTCATATTAAATCTTACAATTAAAAATGAGTACAAATAAATCCTTTTCTACTGAAGCTTCAGAGAGGTACTCTCGTGCTTTATTTGAAATTTTAAAAGAATCTAATGAATTAGATAAATCAGAAAGGGATTTAAAAAATTTCCAATCCCTTTTCAAAACGAGCTCAGACATAAAAAATTTTATCAAAGATCCAACCCAGACAATAAATCAACAAAATCAAGTGATAAAATTACTTTCAGAAAAATTGGTATTCTCTAAACACTTAAAAAATTTCTTTCTTCTCTTAGTTGAAAAAAGAAGAATATTCTACGTTGAAAAAATTACTGAAAACTTTTTAAAACTATGTTCCAGAAAAAGAGGTGAATTAAAAGCCTCATTAATTTCATCAAAAGAGCTTTCACAATTAGAACTTGATGAAATTAGTAAACAGCTATCTGACTCTACTGGATCAAATTTAAAATTTGATTATAAAATAGATGAGGATTTAATTGGAGGTATAAAATTACAAATTGGAAGTTTTATGGTTGATACTTCAATTAAAAATCGACTCAAAAAATACGAACAAGCTATGTTAGAAAATTAAAAAATGCCAATTAATCCATCAGAAGTAACTAAACTATTAAAAGACCAAATCAAAAATTTTGGTGAAAAAGCTGAAATTTCAGAAATCGGAAAAGTTTTATCGGTTGGAGATGGTATCGCAAGAGTTTATGGTCTTGATAATGTTCAAGCAGGTGAAATGGTTGAGTTTGAGGATGGCTCCAAAGGAATGGCGTTGAATTTAGAAAATGATAACGTTGGTGTAGTTATATTTGGTGATGATAGAAATATTAAAGAGGGTGACACTATTAAAAGAACAAATGCCATTGTAGACGTTCCTGTTGGAAAGGAGCTTTTGGGAAGAGTAGTTGATGGATTAGGTAATCCTATTGATGGAAAAGGTTCACTTTCTACAAAAAACAGACAAAGAGTTGAAGTTAAAGCACCTGGAATTATTCCAAGACAATCTGTTAACGAGCCTATGCAAACTGGATTAAAATCAATAGACTCATTGATACCTATTGGAAGAGGTCAGAGAGAGTTGATTATTGGAGATAGGCAAACAGGAAAAACTGCAGTAGCTATTGACACTATAATAAATCAAAAAAAAATAAACGAGTCTGCCGATGAAAAGAAAAAGCTTTATTGCGTATACGTAGCAATAGGTCAAAAACGGTCAACTGTTGCTCAAATTACAAAAACTTTAGAGGAGGCAGGTGCATTGAAATATACTACAATAGTCGCCGCAACAGCATCAGACTCAGCGCCTTTACAATTTTTAGCACCGTATACAGGTTGCACTATTGGTGAGTATTTTAGAGACAACGGAATGCATGCCTTAATCGTTTACGACGATTTGTCAAAACAAGCAGTTGCTTACAGACAAATGTCTTTATTGTTAAGAAGGCCACCTGGTCGAGAGGCTTACCCAGGGGATGTATTCTATTTACATAGCAGACTATTAGAAAGAGCTGCTAAACTAAACGATAAAAGTGGTGGTGGATCGTTAACTGCCTTGCCTATAATTGAAACTCAAGCAGGAGACGTCTCTGCTTATATTCCAACTAACGTTATATCTATAACAGATGGACAAATATTTTTAGAAACAGAATTATTTAATCAAGGAATAAGACCAGCAGTAAATGTAGGATTGTCAGTATCCAGAGTAGGATCTGCTGCGCAAACTAAAGCTATGAAAAAGGTTGCAGGCTCAATTAAATTAGAATTAGCACAATATAGAGAAATGGCAGCTTTTGCTCAATTTGGCTCAGATTTAGATGCTTCAACTCAGCAGTTACTTAACAGAGGCGCGAAGCTTACTGAACTTTTAAAACAAGATCAATACTCCCCTATGACAGTAGCAGAACAGGTAATATCTGTATTTACAGGGGTTAAAGGATACTTAGATGACGTTGAACTAAATAAGATCAAACAATTCGAAAAAGATATAATTGAAAAAATCAAAACAGAGAAATCTGAAATTATAGATACAATTCAAACTTCTGGAAAAATTGATGAAAACACAGAAAAATCCCTAATAAAAATTATAGAAGATTATAAAAAGGTGAAGAAATAATGCCAAGTTTAGATGATCTAAAAAAAAGAATTAAAAGTGTAAAATCCACTCAAAAAATTACAAAAGCGATGAAGATGGT
>MDTA01222032.1_pt1 | contig 12121 bp, 11 predicted proteins | sample 811151 | NCBI WGS metagenome assembly MDTA01 (sample SAMN05326648, study PRJNA326480) | marine metagenome | isolation source: seawater | place: Indian Ocean: South | collected 2010
AAATATAGATTGATTAACTTTGATTTTTATACATATTAAGAAAAAATTATCAAACTATTAATTATGTTTAATACAATATTTCCTAAGATACATAAAGAAGGATATAAGTTTTTAGCTATTTCAATTTTAGTAACGTTTGTTACTCTATTTTTCTCAAAATTTTTAGGTGTAATATTTATCATAATCTCGGTCTGGGTTTATTATTTCTTTAGAGATCCTGAGCGATTTTCGATTAACGACGATCTATTTTTAGTTAGTCCTGCAGATGGATTAATCACAGATATTTCTGAAAGGGCGGGACCTGAAGAGCTGAGGTTAGAAAACACTACGTTTACAAAAGTAAGTGTGTTTATGAATGTATTTAATTGTCACGTTAATAGAATACCAACATCTGGAAGAGTAGAAGAAATTTATTACAAACCAGGAAAATTTTTAAATGCTTCATTAGATAAAGCGAGCGAGGAAAATGAAAGAAATTATTTTAAAATTAAAACCGTCAAAGACGACGAAGAAATTATAATTGTTCAAATTGCTGGATTAATAGCAAGAAGGATCGTCTGTGAGGTAGAACAAGGTCAAGATTTAAAACAAGGCGACAGAATAGGAATGATTAGATTTGGTAGTAGGGTAGATATATATTTCAAAAATAAAAAAGTTTTAGCTAAAGTTGGTCAAAATGTAGTTGCCGGTGAAAGTTTGATTGCTTCAAAATAATGGAACAAAATAAAAAATTTAAATTAGTTTCTTCAAAAAAAACTAGATATCTTTTACCAAATATACTCACTCTTGGAGGCGTCTGTCTTGGAATAAGTTCAATTAAATTTTCTATTGACGGAAATTTTAGCCTTGCTGTAACGCTAATATTATTTGCTTCCATTTTGGATGCTTTAGATGGACGAATAGCTAGATTAATTAAAGGAACGTCTGAATTTGGAAAAGAATTAGATTCACTCACTGACTTTGTCAGTTTTGGTATTGCACCAGTTTTTATCTTATACTTTTGGGAACTTAATAATTACGGTAAACTTGGATGGGCAATAGCATTAATTTATTCTGTCTGTTGTGTATTAAGATTAGCGAGATTCAATTTGACTAAAACTGATGAACAGCATGAATGGAAAAATAATTTTTTTGAGGGTATTCCGTCTCCAGCAGGTGGATTATTAATACTTTCACCATTAGTCTACGAATTAAGCGATCTAAATTTTAAAATTGATATAAGAAGTTTAACACCTTATTTGACCATACTAATAGCTTTTCTCTTAGTAAGCAAAGCGCCAACATTATCACTTAAAAAAATATCGATATCATCTAAAACAACGATTTTTTTATTATTAACAGTTGGAATTATTTTTATAGCATTATTATTTTATACTTTTGAAACTCTTTTAGTTTTTAGTTTAATTTATTTAATTTCAGTCCCAATAAGTTTTTTAATTTTCAAAAAACAAGAAAAAAAGTTTTCTTCTAAAATATCAGATGAGGATCATGAAGATATTTTATAATGAAAAAATCAAAGAGATCTAAAAAAAGCAATTCTTGGAAAATAAAACAACATCGAGATCAATTTTTTAAAAGATCAAAAACTCTCGGACTTAGATCAAGGGCTTCATTCAAATTAATTGAATTAAATGAAAAATTTAAGTTTATTAAAAATAATTCATATCTTTTAGATTTAGGATCTTCCCCAGGAGGTTGGTCACAAATTGCAAGTAAATTGATAACTAAAGGTAAAATCTTAGCTATTGATATAAAATCTATGGATCAAATAAAAAATGTTAAATTCATCCTTAACGATATTTTTGACGAAGATATTAAAGAAAAAATAATAAGTTTTTTTGATAAAAAAATAGATGTTGTAATTTCGGATATGGCGGCGGACACCACAGGTAATAAATCTCTTGATTCAATTAGAACTAATCAACTATGTTTACAAGTCTTAAACTTATCCTCCAAAATACTTAAATCTAGAGGTGTATTAGTAACTAAATTATTTATGGGAGATGATTTTATAGAGGTAAAAAATTTAGCTAAATCCTTATTTAAAGAAGTAAATTTTTTTAAACCCAAATCTAGCAGAAATGAGTCAAAAGAAACTTATTTACACTGCAGGATTTTAAAGACTTTATAAATTATAAAAATTGTTTATAAGTATATATGGGATCAATAAAAGAATCTTTAACCTTCGATGATGTATTATTACTTCCGAAATACTCTGATGTTCTGCCATCAGAAACAGATCTAACTGTAAATCTTACAAAAAAAATTTCACTAAAAGTTCCTTTTTTATCCTCAGCAATGGATACAGTAACAGAATCGAAAATGGCTATTGCTTTGGCTACCTCTGGCGGAATAGGTATTATTCATCGAAATTTAAAAATTAAAAAGCAAGCAAAAGAAATTTACAAAGTTAAAGAAAAAAAATTACTAGTAGGTGCAGCTGTTGGCACTAACAAAGAAGATATAGAGAGAGCTAAAGTATTAATTGATAATGGTTGCGACTTGATAGTTATAGACACAGCTCATGGTCATAGTGAAAAAGTATTAAGAACTCTTAATAATTTAAAGAGAGTAAATAAACAAATTCCAATTTGTGTAGGAAATATCGCAACAGGAGAAGCTGCGAAAAAATTATATAATTCTGGAGCTGATATTATCAAAGTCGGTATTGGTCCTGGTTCAATTTGCACAACAAGAATGGTAGCAGGAATTGGAGTTCCACAAATTTCAGCAATAATGGAAGTTAAACAAAATTTAAAAAATAAAAAAATCAAAATTATTTCAGATGGTGGAATTAAATTTTCAGGAGATCTGGTAAAAGCTCTTGCTGCTGGAGCAGATGCTATAATGATGGGGTCTATATTTGCAGGAACAGATGAAAGTCCAGGAAAAAAATTTAAGTTTAAGGGAAAGATTTTTAAACAGTATAGAGGCATGGGATCAATTGGCGCAATGTCCTCTGGGTCGGCAAATAGATATTTTCAAAAAAATTTTAAAGATAAGTCAAAATTTGTTCCTGAGGGAGTAGAGGGCAGAGTTGAATATAAAGGCAATGTATCTAAAATTATATATCAACTTAAGGGAGGCTTAAGGTCTTCAATGGGATATATAGGTGCTAAAAATCTAAAACAAATAACTAAATACGCAAAATTTATCAAAATTACAAAAGCTGGATTTTATGAAAGTATGGTGCATAGTGTTGAAACAACTGAAAAAAATACTAATTATAAATTATGATAAATAAAATTTTGAAAGTAAGCTTAATCTTATCTATTTTACCAAGTGGTCTAGCAGCTAATACTCAATACTTTCAAGAAGGTGTAAATTTATATAATGATAGAAAATTTGAAGAAGCTAAATTTAAATTTGAACAAGATATAGTTTTTAATCCAAAAAGTGAGATGGCTTACCTTTATTTATCAAAAATATTTAAAAATTTGGAAAATAAAAATTTGCAAGAACAAAATTTAAATACAGTAATTTTACTCAATCCAATGAATGAAGAAGCTATTTATAATTTAGCTAAATTAAAATTAGAGTCATCAGACTATAAACAGAGCAAAGAGCTAAACGAAAAACTGATAAGTTTATGTAAAAAATTTTGTTACAAAAGTAAAAAACTAAAGATTGAAATTGAAAATTTGTCAAAAAAATAAATGCAATTTCAAGTAAATAAGGAAAAGATAATAATCATCGATTTCGGTTCACAATTAACAAAACTAATTGCTAGAAGAATTAGGGATCTTGGTGTTTATTCAGAGATAGTCACAGCAAAATCTGTTAAAAAAATAAAGAATTATGATTTTATTAAAGGAATCATATTTTCTGGGGGTCCTTCAACAGTAACCAAAGGCACTTTCCAAAGTGTTCCAAAAGAAATATTTAATAAGAATATTCCAATTCTAGGAATCTGTTATGGTTTACAACTTATTTCAAAAATACTTGGAGGAAAAATCAAGTCATCAAAAAAGAGAAGAGAATTTGGAAGAGCCTATATTCATCAAAGGAACAAGTCTCTTTTGACAAGGAATTTTTTTAATAAGAATAAATCAGTGTGGATGAGCCATGAAGATGCAGTTGTTAAATTACCTAAAAATTTCAAAATTATCGCTTACACTAAAGACTCAAAATTAACAATCATTGAAAATAGCAAGAAAAAAATATATGGAGTTCAATTTCATCCCGAAGTTACTCATACTGATAATGGTAAACAATTATTTAAAAATTTCCTTTTTTTAATTTGCAAGGTTAAAAAAAAATGGAATGTAATTTCACAAAAAAGGAGATTAATTGAAGATATTAAAAATGTTACAAAAAATAATAAAGTCATTTGTGCTTTATCTGGTGGAGTAGATAGTAGCGTAGTCGCTCTTTTAGTACATAAGGCAATTAAAAAAAACTTAATTTGCATTATGGTCGACACTGGCTTAATGAGAAAAAATGAATTTAAGATTACTTACAAGCTTTTTAAAAAAAAATATAAACTTAATGTAAAATTAGTCGATTCATCAAATTTATTTATTAAAAAACTAAAAAATGTAATTAACCCTGAAAAAAAAAGAAAAATTATTGGTCAGTTATTCATTAAAATATTTGAAAAAGAGGCAAGAAAATTTAAAAATGTAAAATATCTTGCTCAAGGAACTTTGTATCCAGATATAATCGAAAGTAGATCTTCTAGCGGTAGCAAAACATCTAAAATTAAGTCCCATCACAATGTAGGAGGTTTGCCGAAAAAAATGAACTTAAAATTAATAGAACCTTTAAAAGAGTTTTTTAAAGATGAAGTAAGGGTTTTGGGTAATTCTTTAGGTCTCGCGAAAGAGATATCTTTAAGACACCCATTTCCAGGGCCAGGTCTAGGTATTAGAATTGTTGGAAATATTACAGTTGAGAAAATAAAAATTTTACAAGAAGCTGACTATATTTATATCAATGAATTAATTAGTAACAATTTATACAATAAGATATGGCAGGCCTATGCGGCGTTGCTTCCGGTCAAAACTGTCGGAGTTATGGGGGACTCAAGAACGTATGAGTACACTTGTTTACTCAGAGCAGTGACATCTGAAGATGGGATGACAGCTGATTACTTTAATTTTCCTAAGGATTTTCTAGACAAAATTTCTAATAAGATTGTTAACAATGTTAAAGGTATAAACAGAGTAGTTTATGATATAAGCTCGAAACCTCCTAGCACAATTGAGCTAGAGTAATTATCAAAAAAATGAATAAAAAAATTAAAAATATTATTTTAAAAAAAAATAAATCAAAAATAGTAAGCCTTACAGCTTATTCAAAAAGCATAGCTCAGATTTTAGATAAATATTGTGATATTGTTTTAGTGGGAGACTCAATGGCAAATGTTTTATACGCGCTTAAAAATACTCACAAAATTAATTTAGATAATATTATACAACACACGTTAAGTGTAAAAAAGGGAGTAAAAAAATCTCTTTTAGTTGTAGACATGCCTAAGGGATCTTACAGTAATAAAAAAAAAGCTCTAAAAAACGCAAAACTAGTTATGAGATTTACAAAATGTGATGCGATTAAACTGGAAAGCAATAACAAAAATTTTGATATCATTAAAGAGTTAGTTAAATCAAAAATCCCTGTAATGGGTCATATTGGATTTACTCCGCAATTTAAAAAAAAATTTAAAGTAGAAGGAGACACAAAACAAAAAGCAAAAAAACTTTTAAATGAAGCTTTGCTTATTGAAAAAGCTGGTGCTTTTTCAGTAGTATTAGAGTGTATTGCGTCTGAAACAGCTAAAATGATAACTAAAAATCTTAAGATACCAACCATTGGAATAGGTTCTTCTTCACACTGTGATGGCCAAATATTAGTGACTGATGATATGTTAGGTTTAAGTGGTTTTTACCCTAAATTTGTAAAAAAATATGTCGGACTTGATAGAGTAATTGAAAAAGCTGTAAAAAAATATAGTAGAGAGGTAAAATTTCAAAAATTTCCAAATACAAAAAATTTTTTAGATGGAAGAGAAAATAAATAGTACAGAATTTAAAGAAAGAATGTTAAAATTCTTTAAAGAAAACAGATTAAAGTTTTATTCTTTAATAGTTGTTTTAACCATTTCAGTTTCTGGGTTTTTTTTTATTAAAATTCAAGAAGAAAAGAAAAACCAATATATTTCAGAACAATTTATTCAAGCAGGATTATTTCTGACTTTAAACAAAAATAATAAGGCAAAAAAATTATTAGAGGATATAATCTTGAGTAAAAACAAATTTTACTCAGTCTTATCGCTAAATATAATTCTTGAAAAAAATTTAGAGAATGAAAAAAAAAAGATCTTAGATTATTTTGAAATTATTGAAAATTTAAAACTAAGTAAAGAAAAGCAGGATCTTGTTTTGCTAAAGAAATCTTTATATTTAATAAAAATCGGAGATGAGCAAAAAAGTGAAAAAATACTTAAATTTCTAATAGATAATAATTCAAATTATAAAAAATTAGCACAAGAAATTTTGAGTGATTAAATTAGATTAATGAAATTTCTAAATATTTTAATATTAATATTATTCTTACAAAACTGTTCATTTGATCAAAAATCTGGAATCTGGAATAATGAAAATTCAAATACCGACTCAAAAAAAAGTATGTTTAAAGATTTTCAAAAGTTATCTTCGACAAACGAACTCTTTGATCAAATTATAAAAATTGATGAAAAGTTTAATTTCAAATTACCAGATCCTGTAAATAATTTAGAATGGAGCGACACTTTTTTTGATAAGACTAATAATATTCCAAATTTAAGTTATAAAGGAATTGAAGAATTAATATTCAAAAGTAAAAAAATAACAAGTCACAAAATTAGTGAATTTATCCTTTATGAAGATAATAATTTAATACTTTCAGATGAAAAAGGAAATCTAATTATTTATTCAATTTCTGAAAATAAAGTAATCACAAAATTTAATTTTTATAAAAAAAGATTTAGAGCGATTAAAAAAAAACTTAACTTAATTGTAAATAATGAGATAATTTATGTATCAGACAATTTGGGTTACATATACGCCTTTGATTATAATAAAAAAAGTTTGTTATGGGCAAAAAATTATAAAATACCTTTTAGATCTAATTTAAAGATCATTGATAATAAATTAGTAGCGTCAAATCAAAATAATAGTTTATATTTTTTAGATTTAATTAATGGAAATCAAATAAAGCTTATACCAACAGAAGATACACTCGTAAAAAATAGATTTATTAACAATATTTCGTTAAATGATACTCATAGTTTATTTCTTAATACTTATGGATCTTTATATGCAATAGATAATACAAATATAAAAATCAATTGGTTTATAAATCTTAATCAATCTATGAGTTTAAATCCAACTAATTTATTTGAAGGAACCCCTATTATAACTGAAAGAAACAAAATAGTAATATCATCTAATAAATTTATATATATCTTGGATAACATTACAGGGTCAATTTTACATAAAAAAAATTTAAGCGTTTCTATTAAGCCAATAATAGTTCAAAATTATTTATTTTTGATTACAAATAATGATTTATTAATTTCTATGAATTTAGAAACAGGGAAAATAATTTACTCATTAGATATCAACCAAAAAATTGCAGATTTTCTTGATACCAAGAAAAAAAAAGCAGTATATAAAAATTTCTTTATAGCAAATAAAAAAATTATAATATTTCTTGAAAATTCTTATGTTTTAACTTTTAGTTTATATGGAAAGTTGGAGAAAATAAAAAAATTGCCAGCTAATTTAAATACATTTCCAATTATTGTTGATGGATCAATAATTTATGTAAATAAAAGAAATAAAATTACAATTTTGAATTAATTGTTAGATTTACCGCTTAATAAAGATAGCTGCTTAATTTGTAAACCCTGTAAACTGTCTATTGGTTTAACAGGGTATTCGCCGGTAAAATAGTGATCACTAAATTGAGGATAATTTGAATTTCTTTTAGCTCCAGTTAAAGCTTTATAAAGACCATCGATACTTAAAAATTTTAAACTTTTTGCTTTTATGTATTCGCACATTTGACCAACACTTTTTTTATAAGCTAACAATTCTTCGTTCGTTGGCATATCTACCCCATAAAAATCTGGAAATTTTATTTCCGGACAGGCTATTCTTACATGAACTTCTTTTGCACCTGCTTCATAAAGCATTTTTACTATTTTATAACAAGTTGTGCCCCTAACTAATGAGTCATCAATTAATATTATTGATTTATTTTTTACAAGCGTTTTAGTTGAATTAAGCTTTAATTTTACCCCAAGACTTCTAATATTTTGAGTAGGTTCTATAAAAGTTCTTCCCACGTAATGATTTCTTATCAAACCTAGTTCAAATTTTCTTTTTGAAGTACTAGCGTAACCTAAAGCTGCAGGCACACCTGAATCTGGTACTGGAACAACTAAATCTGCTTTTACGTCCGCTTCCCTAGCTAATTCTGCACCTAAGTTCTTTCTATACTCATATGCACATTTTCCATTAATCAAACTGTCCGGTCTTGCAAAATAAATATATTCAAAAACACATGGTCTAGCTTTTTGCTTTGGAAAAGGATTTATACTTTTAATTTCATTATTTTCAATTAATACAATCTCTCCATTTTCAACCTCCCTAATAAAAGTAGCTCCAACAATATCAAGTGCACAAGTTTCAGAAGCAATAATATAAGAATTTTTTAATTTACCAATTACAAGCGGCCTAATACCAAACGGATCTCTAACGCCAATTAATTTCTTATTTGTCATTAAAACTAAAGAGTATCCACCTTGAATTTGAAAAAGGGCCTCTATTAGTTTATCTATAAATTTTTCTCTTTTTGATTTAGCTATTAGTTGAACAATAGTTTCTGTATCAGTTGTTGTTCTAAAAATTGCTCCATCTTTGACAAGTGTCTCTCTTAGTAAAAGAGCGTTAGTTAAATTTCCATTATGTGCAATACTTAATCCCCCCATATGTAGATCAGCAAAAAATGGTTGTATATTTCTTAAAGAAGTTTCCCCTGTTGTAGAATATCTATTATGTCCAATAGCAAAACTGCCTGGAAGTTTTTTTAAAGTTTCAAGATTAGTAAAATGGTCACCAACCAATCCCTGTCGTTTTTCTGAGTGATAATTTTTTCCATCAAAAGAAACAATACCGCATCCCTCTTGCCCTCTATGTTGCAAAGCATGTAAACCAAGAGCTACTAAAGCGGAGGCATCATCATAGTTAGATATACCGAAGATCCCACATTCTTCTCTTAACTTATCAACATTAGATTTTTTCAATTTTTTCTTTTGTATCAATGAAATCCTCACTCGATGGAAATTCATCTATTAGAATCACCATTCCTTGATTAATAAAATTAAAGGAGTACGCATCTTCTGCAGATATACCCCAATTTTTGTATGGATAAAACCAATTTAATATAGAAAATATGCACACTGAAACAATATATCCTTTAAAAAAACCAAAAATTAACCCAAAAGATTTGTCTATTGAACCTACACCAGTCCATGTTACTGCTCGACTAAAGGCTTTTCCAATTACAATTGTAAAAAATAACGTTAAAATAAATATCGTAACACCTAGGCCAATATTATTAACAAAACCGGAGTCAATGTAATCACTAACAGTTGGTTGAAGTTTTGGTACCAAAATAATTGTAATAACAGTTGAAAAAACCCATTTCATGAAAGATATTAAGCTTAATGAAAAACCTTTTATAAAACATTGAGTCATACAGTATAAAAAGATTATTATAACTACTGCATCAAATATATTAAAATTTAAAAAATCTTCAAAAAAATTAGAGATCATATTAACTTACTAGTGTTTTCGCCAAATGGCTTATAAATCATTATTAACCTTGGTAGTAAAGTGAGAACTGAAATCATGGCGAAGAGCATTGCCATCCCTGTAAAAACCCCAAAATAAATTGTAGGAATAAAATTTGAAAAAATTAAAATTGAGAAGCCAAAAACAATTGTAATAGATGTATTTAAAATTGCAATTCCAACTGTATTATGACATTTATCAATAGTTTTACTATAATCGTTTATTGTTCTGAATTCCTCTTTAAATCTATAAATATAATGAATACTATTATCCACGGCAATCCCAATAGTTATAGCAGCTATTGTAATAGTCATCATATCTAATGGAATTTCAACCAGACCTATAATTCCAAGAATAAAAAATGCTGCAATGCAATTTGGTATAACACCTATCAAAGACAAAGTAATATTTCTGAATAAAATATAAAACATCAAAAAAATCCCCACCATTACAAATCCTAATGTAAGAATTTGAGATTTAAATAAACTTTGCAGCAAATTATTAAATAATATCAATACTCCTGCTAAACTATATTCATTTTTTTCAAGACCTAATTTTATATTCAAATCAGAGTTAATTTTCTTAATTAAATCATCTCTTCTTAAATTATCTAAGGAGTCCTTTATTCTAACAGAAATTCTAGCTTCATCTTGATCCACAGATATATATGGAGATATTATCTCTTTTTTTATTTCTTCAGGAATTTTACTATATAAAACTGCAATTTCTAGACTTTGTAATTTTTTTTGATTCAAATCTTCTGCTACCCTTAAAATAGAACCAAAAGATAACACTTTTCCTATTTCTGGAAGAGAGTCTAAGTATTCATGAACTTTTAAAATCTTATCCATCTTATCTCTTGTAAACCAGTATTTTGCTTTATCTTCATTTGAGTCATCTTCCTCCCATTCAGAAAATTCATCATCACTCTCTTTCTTTTTTTCATTAGAAGGAAATTTTAAAATAATATTGAGAGGAGTTGTGCCACCTAATTCATCATCAATTTTTTTCATTCCTTTATAAATTTCTGTCTCTTTATTAAAATAATTTATAAAACTGTTTTCAACCTCCAATTTGGATATACCAATCATACTTGCGATAATAATTAATGAAGTTGTCCCAAATAAAAAAATTTTACTCTTTTTTGCTATATTAGCTAATATTGATGTAATAAAATTTTTTTCTTTTTGTTTAATATTTATTTCATCTTCCGAAGAAAAAATACTCAATAAAGATGGTATCAATGTAAAAGTTACAAACAATGAAATTATAAGACCTAAGGTCATCATCCAACCAAAATCAATAATTGGTTTAATACCGCTAAAAATTAAAGATAAAAATGCACAAATTGTAGTAAGTACCGTATAAAGAATAGGCCAAATCATTTTTTTAGTTGATATTAGTATAGCTTCTTTATTATTTAAATTTGGTTGCTCCTTTTTCAATTGCAGAAACCTGACAGACAAATGAATGTTCATTGCCATGTTTAAAATTAACATTAATGCAATGAAATTTGATGATATGACAGTGACCTTCCAACCAATAAAACCTAAAAGTCCTATCATTATTATCACAGATGTTGCGCAACCAAGTAAAGGCATAATCACCCATTTAAAATTTCTAAAAATTAACCAGAGCGTAAAAATAATAAATGTAAAGACCCCAATACCAAAAACCAATATATCCTTTTTAATAAAACTCATCATATCGTTAGCTATCATTGGAATTCCTCCCAAATGAATTTTTGCATTATCACCATATCTACTTATTATATTTCTAATTTCTTTTATATTTTGACGATTTCTAGTATTGTAAAGATTTTTATATTCCTCGTATTCTTTATTGAATTTTTTATAATTAAGCTTTTCATCTTTTGTTAATCTAGTTTCAGAGGATCGAGAATAGTATTTTTCTTTAACCTTAATGTATTCTTTTAATCTTTCATCTGTTTTTAAATAAACAACTATTCCAGAAGTTTTCCCATCCTCACTAATTACATAATTTTTATAAATCGGACTATTTAATATTTCATCAAAACCTCTTTTTTTATCAATTTCAGGATAGGCTAAAGTTTTGTAATTAATTAATCTATCCATTAAGCCTTCATCGGTACTATTAAGCAAAGGTACATCAATTATTGTAATTACGCTATCAACCCATGTGAGCTTTTCTATTTTTGATTTTAATAATTGTAAATTTAAAATTGTTTCTTTTTTAGTAAAATCTGAAACAGGTGAATAGGTAAGAACTAAAAAGTCTTTTGAACCATATCTTTCGTTTAC
>MDTA01159558.1_pt1 | contig 12120 bp, 14 predicted proteins | sample 811151 | NCBI WGS metagenome assembly MDTA01 (sample SAMN05326648, study PRJNA326480) | marine metagenome | isolation source: seawater | place: Indian Ocean: South | collected 2010
GAGCATGTTCTTCAAAGAAGATTAAAGTACTATGACGATCCTAAAACGAAACCTAACTTAATCTTAATCGATGGAGGCAAAGCTCAACTTAAGTTTGTTAACAAAGTTATTGATGATTCAGATCATGGAGGATTAAATGTTATTTCTATTGTAAAAGGGGCAAATAGGATAAGAGCAACAGAAACAATAATAAGTCAAAATGGTATTATCGAATTAGATAAATATTCGAATGCATTTTTACTACTTCAAGAAATTCGAGACGAGGCACATAGATTCGCACTCAAAGCACAACGAAGTAAGAAAAGACGAGTTATGAATAAATCAGAATTGGATAATGTCAAAGGCATAGGCAATGTTTTGAAAACAAGGCTTCTTAAAAAATTTAAAAGCATAAAATCAATTAAGAAAGCTTCTATTGAGGATTTAATGACTGTTCCTGGCATAAATGAGAAAATAGTAGAAAATATTAAAAAATTGAAAAAATGATCACAGTAGTTAATTCACTTACTATTTTAAGGATTTTAGTTGCTCCCTTAATCTTAATATTTTTAATATTTGAAAGTTATTTCATATGTATTTTTTTGTTTTTTATCGGTGGCCTCACCGATTATTTAGATGGTTATTTAGCAAGAAGATTTAATGCAGAGTCTCAAATTGGAGAAATTCTGGATCCTATTGCAGATAAAATCATCGTCGTCTTTCTTCTTATTGGCTTAGCGGTAAAACTTGATAGCTTTTTAATTGCAACTCTTGGCTCATTAATAATATCAAGAGAAATATGTGTTGCAGCTTTGAGAGACTACGCATCAAGGAATAATTTATCTAACAAAACAAAAGTAACTTTTATAGCAAAAGTCAAAACTGCAACTCAATTATTCACAATTGGTCTTTATCTTGTTGCTTTGGCCTTTCAATTTAATTTATTAATTGTTATTACTGATATATTTTTAATTATTACTTCCTTAATAACTTTGTATACCGGTTATGAGTATGCTCACAACGTTTTTTATAAATGAAGATTGCTGTCGTTAGTGGAGGATTTGATCCAATTCACTCTGGACACATATCATATTTAAAATCGGCTAGTGAAATATCTGATTATCTCATTGTTGCCCTTAATAGCGATGAATGGTTGATTAATAAAAAGAAGAAAGTCTTTATGTCATTTGAAGAAAGAAAAAATATTTTGCTCAATATAGAATGTGTAAATGAAGTAATAGGATTTAATGATGACGAAAAGGGCAGTTGCATAGATGCTCTTGAAAAAATCAAAGCTATGTTCCCTAAAGACATTATTATTTTTTGCAATGGGGGTGACAGAACTAAAGAAAATATCCCTGAAAAAAAAGTAAAAAATATTCGTTTTGAATATGGCATTGGTGGAAATAAGAAAAAAAACTCTTCATCTTGGCTGCTAAAGAACTGGAAATATGAAAGTGAAAATAGAGTATGGGGATCATTTTATAATCTGTTTGATTCGCAAGATGTAAAAGTAAAAGAATTGATAGTTGAACCAAAAAAAGGCATGAGTTATCAGAGACACAAAGAAAGAAATGAAATTTGGTTTGTTTCAAAGGGCTCATGTGAAGTGGTTTTCTCTAAAGATGATCCTGAGAAAAAAACTAGTAAAATTCTTAAAAAATTTGATAATTTTATTATTACAAAAGGTGATTGGCATCAAATAACAAACCCATTTAACGAAAATTGTCATCTTATTGAAATTCAGTATGGAGATCATGTAATTGAGGAAGACATTGAAAGACTTAACTTTTATGGCGAAGAAAATTCATAACTTTTTTCTTTTATTTATCAATATTATGCAATACACTCTGCAATCACTAGGCTGGATGGCAGAGTGGTTATGCAGCGGCCTGCAAAGCCGTTTACGCCGGTTCGATTCCGGCTTCAGCCTCCAGATTTTATGAAAATAGGAATTATTGGTTATGGTTTTGTTGGAGAGGCATTAGCTTCTTCCCTAAAAACAAACGTGCAAGTATTTAAGGTTGACCCTAAATTAAATACTAATATTGATGATTTAAAAAAATTTGATCCGGACACAGTTTTTGTATGTGTTCCGACGCCGATGAATGAAGATGGCTCTGTTGACTCTAAAATCCTATTATCTGTACTAGAGGAAATTAAGATAAAAGACCTTAATTGCTTAATTGTTTTGAAAAGTACAATTCATCCAGGGATTATTAAACGTATTGATAATTTAATAGGTGAATTTGTTTACAATCCTGAATTTTTAAGAGAAAAACATGCAAAGTCAGATTTTATTAACTCTGAATTTATATTATTTGGAGGTAAAAAAAAATCATCTTCAGTGCTTGCAAAAATTTATTCAGAGAATACAAAGTGTAAAAATAAAAACTATATTTATACCGATGCTATTTCAGCCTCTCTTTTAAAGTATGCAGTCAATTCTTTTCTTGCAACAAAAGTAATCTTTTTTAATCAGTTTAAGGAGCTGTTTGACAATTCTGGTGCTCAAGAAGACTGGAAGAAATTTATTGAATATTTAAAGCATGACAAAAGGATCGGTGACTCTCATATGGATGTTCCAGGTCATGATGGTAGGCTCGGATTTGGTGGAGCATGTTTCCCAAAAGATACCGAAGCAATTGTAAAATATGCAGACGAGATTGGAGTAAATTTAGAATTAATAAAAAAATCAATTAATGCTAACAATAAAATAAGAGCAAAGTATAATACCAAAACCGATCGAGAGGTTGATCAGAATATTACATTTAAAAAATAATGGGGAGAACAAAAAAATAAAGCCCGAGTGGTGGAATTGGTAGACACAAGGGACTTAAAATCCCTCGATAGAAATATCGTGCCGGTTCAAGTCCGGCCTCGGGTACCAACTATACTTAAGAATTCAATCTAGTATTGTTTTTTATCATCACTTTTAACATGCTATATAATTCAAATATTAGATTTAATCATAAATAGATATGCAAGATAATTTTGAAAACATAAATGATCCAATAGACTTAAATGTGAAAGAGCTGTTTTCAATTCTTTGGAATAAAAGGATACTTATAGCCTCAGTAACACTAACTTTTGCTCTTATTTCTGTTGTTTACTCTTTAACTCTTCCAAATATATATAAATCAACTGCTCTTTTAGCTCCTGCTACAAGCAACGATAATCTATCTTCACAACTTTCATCATATTCGTCACTTGCTGGTCTGGCAGGTATAAGCGTTCCATCTGGAGAGGTTTCAAAGTCACAGGAAGCTATTCAAAGGATGAGATCATTTGAATTTTTTTCTAAGTTTTTTTTACCAAATATTCAACTTGAAAATCTGCTTGCAGTAAAGGAATGGTTACCAGAACAGAATACTATTTTGTACAATGAAAAAAAATTTAATAGCAAAGAAAGTCGTTGGGTCAGAAAAGTTAATTATCCGCTTAAAGTTATTCCCTCAGATCAAGAAGCATTTAAAAAATATTTAAAATTAGTAAATATATCTGAGGACAAGAAAACTTCATTTGTTTCAGTATCTGTAAAACATCAATCTCCGTTTATTTCTAAGAAATGGGTGGAAATAATTATTTTGAATATTAATGAAAGCATGCGAGATGAAGACAAAAGAGTTGCTCAAAATTCAATAAATTATTTAAGTGAGTCATCAAAAACTACAAACTTTCAATCTGTCAGAGATGCTATGTCAAATCTTCTTGAGAATCAGTTACAGACTCTTATGTTGGCTTCATCAAATGATGATTACGTCTATAAAACTATTGATTCACCAATAGTGGCAGAACAAAAAATCGAACCTTCAAGGGCTGTAATTTGTATTCTAGGAACATTTTTAGGTTTTATTTTTGGAATTCTTAGTACTCTTTTTTTGCACATAAGAGAAAGGCTTTAGTGAAATCTTTTCAAGAAAAACCATCTCTGAGTGTTTGTATGGCAACATATAATGGAGAACAGTTTATAGAAAAACAAGTTCTTTCAATATTATCTCAATTATCCAAAATAGACGAATTAATAATTGTGGATGACTGTTCTTCGGATAATACAATTAACATTTTAAAAGACATAAATGATAGTAGAATTAAAATTCATAAAAATCATGAGAACATGGGACATGTTTTATCTTTTTGCAAGTCAGTATCTTTTGCAAAAAATAAATATATTTTTCTATCAGACCAGGATGATATTTGGATTGATGGAAGAGTTAATTTAATGATACAAAATATTGTTGAAGACGATTCAATTTTATTAACATCAAATTTCAAATGGATAGATGAAAATGATAATCCAATTGAAGTTTTATATGATGGAGTAGATCAAAAAGACTCAAAGAAATATTTAAAAAATGTTTTGGATATTTTTATTGGAAAAACAAATTATTTCGGTTGTGCAATGGTCTTTAAGCAAGAATTAACCTCTGTAATTTCTCCAACTCCTAAGTTTGTTGAGTCTCACGATTTATGGGTTGCTCTTGCAGCAAATATACTTAAATCCAATAGACATATTAATGCTAAAACATTTCTAAAAAGAAGGCATAGCTCTAATGCTACTTCAACGCATTCTTCAAGGCCTGTTTGGAAAAAGTTGTACTCTAGAATAATCTTTTTGTTAAGTATTTTTGTGATATATAAGAGAAAATTAATCAATTAATTAAATTATTTTTTTATGAACAAATATATCTAAAATAAATTCAATGAGGCTAAAAAATTAAATGATAAATATAGTAATACCGATGGCAGGCGCTGGCTCAAGATTTGCAAATGCTGGTTTTAAAGATCCTAAACCATTAATAAAGATAAATGATATACCAATGATAAAGATTGTTATTGATAATCTTAAGCCTAAGCAAGATCATAAATTTATTTTTATATGTCAAAAAGATCACATAAATAAATATGGCTTATACGAATTTTTAAAAACTTGCGCTCCAAGTTGTGAGATTATAGAAATTGATGGATTGACTGAAGGAGCTGCTTGCACGGTTTTAAAAGCTAAAGATTTAATTTCCAACTCAGATCACTTAATGATTGCGAATAGTGATCAATATGTTGATGTGAATATTGATGACTACTTATCATATGCTAAAAATGATGATCTTAATGGGATAATAATGACAATGAAAGCATACGATGATAAGTGGTCATTTGTGGGGCTTGAAGGGGATTCAGTTACAAAGGTTGTTGAAAAAGAAGTCATATCTGATGAGGCAACTGTAGGCATATATAATTTTTTTGAAGGAATAGACTTTGTTAAAGGGGCTGAAAAAATGATTGATAAGGATTTAAGAGTAAATAATGAGTTTTACGTAGCACCTGTGTATAACGAGCTGATAAATGAAAATAAAAAATATAAAATCTATAATATAGGCAGCCTCGGAAATGGAATGTATGGACTTGGCGTTCCAGATGATTTGGAATATTTTTTAAGCACCGAAATTTGTAAAAATATTACTAATAAAAAATGATTCAAATTATTTCTCATAGGGGATTTTGGACAAATGATGAAGAGAAAAACACTTTAGAGGCTTTTCAGAAATCATTTTCAAACGGATTTGGAATTGAAACTGATATAAGGGATTTAGATGGAAGAATCGTTATTTCACATGATGTTCCTCACTCAAATTCAGAGCCTGTTTTCTTAAAAGATCTTTTATCAATGGCAGAGACTTTCATGGAAAACAATAAACTAACAATAGCGCTTAATATTAAATCAGATGGATTGGTTAGTCTTTTGAATCACGAAATTGAAAATTCTAATGTTAAAGGACTGGACATTTTTGTGTTTGATATGTCAGTACCAGACATGCGTGATTATTTTAGAGATAATTATAAAGTCTTTTCTAGGGTCAGCGAAGTTGAGTTAGATCCTTCTTGGTATCAATGCTGTTCAGGTATTTGGTTAGATTCTTTTGAAACAAATTGGTTTAATTCAGCATTAATTGAGAAATATATTTCTGATGAAAAAAAGGTATGTATTGTATCTTCAGAACTTCATGGAAGGGAATATACTGATTTATGGGATATAATTTACCCTTTGAGAGGTGAAGAAAATATAATGTTATGCACAGATTTACCAACTGAAGCAGAATTATTTTTCAATTCCAAATAAATATATGAAGATTAAAGCGATTTTTTTTGATATGGATGGCGTCTTGATAGAAGCTAAAGATTGGCATTATGAGTCATTAAATAAATCTTTAGGTTTGTTTGGCTTGAACATATCTCGTTACGATCATTTAGTCACTTTTGATGGTCTGCCTACCAGAAAAAAGTTGGAGATGTTGAGTGTTGAAAGAGGATTGCCCTCAGAACTTCATGAATTTATTAATGATTTGAAACAAAGATATACACAAGAAATAGTCCAACAAAAATGTAAACCACTTTTTATTCATGAAAGAGCCTTATCTCATCTCCATAGTTTGGGTTACAAAATGGCTGTTTGCTCAAACTCAGTTCGAGAAAGTGTTGAGGTTATGATGCAAAAGTCATCTCTTTCCAAGTATTTAGACCTTATGGTGTCAAATGAGGATGTATCTCAAGGAAAGCCATCTCCAGAGATGTACGAAAAAGCCATGAATTTTTTTGAGCTTTCACCAAAAGAATGTTTAGTTCTTGAAGATAATCCAAATGGAATTGAGGCTGCAAAAAAATCTGGAGCTCACTTAATGGTTATTAATGAGGTTTCAGATGTGAATATTGAGGCAATTTTAAAAAGAATTAATGATATTGAAAATAAGGAGAAATAGTCATGCCTAGTATCAATATTTTAATACTTTCTGCTGCAAGCAGAAGTCCTGTAAATCATGAGGATACTTATCCAACGTGTCTTATGGAGGAAAATGGCAGTTCATTACTTGAAAAAATAATAATCAAGACATCTAATATTAAAGAAGCTAATTATACCTATGCTTTTTTAGAGTCTGATATTAAAAAGTTCCATCTTGATAAAATTTCAAATCTGCTCACACCAAATAGAGAATGCATTAAAATTTCAGATGGTTGTCAAGGAGCATTGTGTACTGCTTTGTACTCAGCATGTCAGATTAATCAAGATGCAGAATTATTAATTATAAGCGCCAATGAAATCTTAGATATAGATTATAAAGATTTCATTGATGATTTTAGAAAACGAAAACTTGATGCTGGAACAGTAACTTTTAAATCTGTTCACCCCCATTACTCATATGTAAGACTGGATGGAGAAATGGTCGTAGAAGCAGCTCAAAGAAAACCAATATCTCAAGATGCAACTGCTGGTATTTTTTGGTTTAAATCGACAAAAGTATTTATAAAATCTTCAATGAATCAAATTTTAAAGGGTGCAAGCACAGATGGACTATACTTTATAGCTCCTTGTTTCAATGAATTAATTCTTGATCAACTTAAAATTGGAACCTACAAGGTTGATAATAATTTATATTCACCATACAAACAAAAGCCAATTTTTACTGTAATGGAGAAATGAATGGAGCTATTTAATTTGGATAAAATGTTTAAAGGTTGGTTTGTCGGAAACTTTAAACCAACCTCTTATAAAACAGATGCATGTGAAGTTGCTGTTAAAACATATAAGAAAGGTGATTATGAAGATGCGCATTTTCATAAAATTGCTACTGAAATTACATTAATTCTCTCTGGTAAAGTAAGAATGAATAATAAAGAATGGGGATCAGGTGATATTGTTGTTCTTAAACCTGGAGAGTCTACTGATTTTTTGGCACTTTCAGATACAACAAACGTCGTTGTAAAGGTGCCCGGTGCATCAGATGATAAGTATCTTCTATAATAAAAATGAAGATAATATTGTTAATTCTGCAATTTTAAAGGGAGTACATTTGTGAAAGCAGTAATTTTAGCAGGAGGACTTGGAACAAGGATTGCTGAAGAAACAGACATCAAACCAAAGCCAATGATTGAGATTGGTGGAAAGCCCATCCTTTGGCATATTATGAAAATATATTCATCAAATGGCATCAATGATTTCATTATATGTTGTGGCTACAAGGGCTACGTTATAAAAGAATATTTTGCAAACTACTTTCTTCACATGGCTGACGTTACTTTCAACATGGAAACAAATAATATGGTAGTTCATCAAAAAGATGCAGAAAAATGGAATGTAACCCTGATAAATACTGGTGATAACACTATGACAGGTGGGAGACTCAAAAGAGTTAGAGATTATTTAGATAAAAATGAAGATTTTTGTTTCACATATGGAGATGGAGTCAGCGATGTGGACATTAAAGAATCAATAAACTTTCATAAGAACCACAAGAAATTAGCGACAGTTACCGGAGTCCAACCACCTGGAAGATATGGAGCTCTTGATATTGATGGAGAGAAAGTGGTTGGTTTTACTGAAAAACCAGCTGGTGACAACGGTTCTATAAATGGAGGATTTTTTGTTTTGTCTCCAAAGGTAATTGATTACATTGATGGTGATGATACTTCATGGGAAGAAGGACCATTGAGATCAATTGCCAAAGATGGAGAGTTACGAGTATATAATCATTCTGGATTTTGGCATGCCATGGACACATTAAGAGATAAAAACATCCTTGAGTCTCTTTGGCATGGGCAGAATGCTCCATGGAAAAAATGGTAGAAGGAAAAATATCATTTCCAAATTCAGCTTTTTGGAAAAATAAAAAAGTTCTTTTAACTGGTCACACAGGTTTTAAAGGAGCCTGGATGTCGTTAGTCTTAAAGTTATTTGGATCTGATATTTGTGGTATTAGTTTACGACCAAACACAGAACCAAATTTATTTAGTCTGTGTAAAATAGAATCAAAATTAGAGAATAATTTTTGTGACATAAGAAACTATGATAAAACTTCAAAAATTATACAAAATTTCCAACCTGAAATAGTTATTCATATGGCTGCACTCCCTCTTGTAAGAGAGAGTTACTCTAAGCCAATTGAAACATTTGAGACTAATGTTATTGGAACAATAAATGTTTTAGATGCTCTTAGATATGTAGATAGTGTAAAGTCCGTAATTTGTATAACCACTGACAAAGTATATAAAAATAAAGAAAGTACAAAGCCATATAAAGAGAATGATGAATTGGGAGGTTATGATCCCTATAGCTCTAGTAAAGCGGCAAGTGAACTTGCTATTTCTTGCTATAGAGATTCATTTCTATTAAAAAATGAAGTTGGTATAGCATCTGTTCGAGCTGGTAATGTCATTGGAGGAGGTGATTGGTCGCGTGATAGATTAATACCTGACGCAATTCGAGCATGGACAAAAAATTCAACTCTCAAAATTAGATATCCAAATTCTGTAAGGCCATGGCAACACGTATTAGAGCCAATATTTGGTTATCTTGTTCTTGCTGAAAATATGTTTCATGATAATTCTCTTTCGGGTTCATATAATTTTGGTCCAAACTTCAATGATAATGTATCTGTAAAATCTGTAATAAATATCGCTCAGAATTTTTTTGAAAATGCAGAAGTTGAATTTTCAACTGACGAAGATTTTCTTCACGAAGCAGGGTTGTTAACGCTTGACAATACAAAAGTTAAAGATAGATTTGAAATAATGCCAATATGGGATTTCAAAACTGCTATAAAAACTACTATAAATTGGTATAGAGCATTTTATGAAGGAAAAGATCCTTTAACTTTATGCAATCAAGATATTGACCATTTTACAAAAAGTATTTTAGATCAGAGAAAATCAGAATGAGCAGATTAAAATTTAAAAAACTTGATATGGATGGTTTGTATCTAGTAGAAAGAGTTTTGCTTGGAGATGATAGAGGTTTTTTATCAAGAATATGGTGTTCGAATGAAATAAAGGAAGCAGGATGGAAAAAAGAAATAGCTCAAATTAATCATACTTATAATCAACAATGTGGAACTGTTAGGGGATTGCATTTTCAAAAAAAACCGCATCAAGAAAAAAAGTTAGTTACATGTATTAGGGGAACTATATGGGACGTAGTAGTTGATCTAAGATCAAATTCGCCTACATTTCTTAATTGGCACTCTGAAGAGCTTTCTGATAAAAATAACAAAGCGCTTATGATTCCAGAGGGGTTTGCGCACGGTTATCAGACATTAACAGATGATGTCGAGATACTGTATTGTCACTCAGAATTTTTTCATGAGAGTTCTGAAGGAGGATTAAATCCTCAAGATCCAGAACTTTCAATAGATTGGCCTTTAACAATATCCTCCATTTCTTCAAGAGATTTGAATCATCCACTAATTTCGAAGACATTCAAAGGAGTTTAGAATGAAGTGTAGACATTGTAATCATAAATTAAATCATTTATTTGCTGATTTACATTATTCTCCTCCTTCAAATGGTTACCTTACTTTTGAGCAATTATCATTGCCAGAAGTTTACTATCCCTTGAGAGTACAAGTTTGCGATAATTGTTGGCTAGTTCAAACAGAAGACTATGTAAAAAGTGCAACAGATGGGCTATTTGATGATAATTATGCCTATTTTTCAAGTACCTCATCTTCTTTTTTAGAGCATGCTAAAAATTATTGTGAAGAAATGACGACTAGATTTGGTTTAAATTCAAAAAGTCTTGTAATTGAAATAGCCTCGAACGATGGATATCTGCTAAAAAATTTTGTTGGAAGTGAAATTAAGGCTATTGGTATAGAGCCAACAAAAAGCACTGCTGAAGCTGCTAAAAAAATTGGTATAAATGTAATTCAAGATTTTTTTAGTGTGAGTCTGGCAAAGAAACTCCTTAAGGATGGTATTAAATCTGACTTAATAATTGGTAATAATGTTTATGCCCACATTCCTGACATAAATGATTTCACAGAAGGTATGAGCTTGCTTTTGAAATCAAATGGAGTTATTACAATTGAGATGCCACATGTGATGCAGCTAATTAAGCATAATCAGTTTGACACAATTTACCATGAACACTTCTCTTATCATTCGCTATATACCATTAATAAGATTTTTGAAAAATATGGATTAAGAGTTTTTGATGTAGAGTCTTTAAATACTCATGGAGGAAGTTTAAGAGTTTATGGATGTCTAAATAACGCTTCTCATAAAGAAGAATTATCTGTACAAACTTTACTAGATCTTGAAAAAAAACAAGGATTACAAAAAATCGATACTTATAAAAACTTTCAACCAATAATAGATAATATTAAAACTAATGTTATCGACTTTTTAGTTGATAAAAAGAAAAAAGGTAAAAAAGTAGTGGCTTATGGAGCTGCCGCAAAAGGTAATACTTTACTCAATTATTGTGGTATTAAGTCTGATCTTATTAGTTACGTCTTTGACGCCGCCAGTGCAAAGCAAAATAAATATATGCCAGGTAGTCATATTCCTATTTTGAACCCAGATAAAATTGTAGAAATTGATCCAGATTATGTAATCATTCTGCCATGGAATTTAAAAAAAGAGATTAAAGAACAATTAAAGGATATTTTGGATAGTAATACTAAATATGTAACTATGATTCCAACATTAGAGGAATCTTCTTGAAAATAGCAATTACTGGTGCTTCAGGATTTCTTGGCACGAATGTTATTAAGCATTTAGATGATTTAGGTAAAAAAGCAACTTACTCTTATAGAGACAAATTGAAATCTAACATTTTTAAAAATCACAAGGGTGTATTGTTAAATTTAGATGAATATTATGGTGACGAGCTCTCAAAACTTGGCAGCCCTGATGTTGTTTTGCATCTGGCATGGGGAGGGTTACCAAATTATACCTCTGATAAACATTTAAAAAATGAATTACCAAAACAGATTAAATTTCTAGAAGGTCTTATCAATCAAGGATTAAAATCTCTTGTTGTAACTGGAACATGTTTTGAATATGGAATGCAAGAAGGAGAACTCAAATCTACTTCACCCACCAGGCCAAGTAATCCTTATGGTTGTGCAAAAGATCTTCTTAGACAAAAACTTCAGGATCTTCAAGTTCATAAAGATTTTAATTTGACCTGGGCTAGATTGTTTTATATGTACGGTATAGGTCAATCCAAAAAATCCCTTTATTCACTTTTGCTAAATGCTGTGAAAAAAGGTGACAAGATTTTCAAAATGTCTAGTGGAGAACAAGTAAGAGATTTTATGCATGTTGAAGAGGTAGCGAGAAAGCTTATTGATATTTCTTTGAATAATC
>MDTA01223028.1_pt1 | contig 12120 bp, 8 predicted proteins | sample 811151 | NCBI WGS metagenome assembly MDTA01 (sample SAMN05326648, study PRJNA326480) | marine metagenome | isolation source: seawater | place: Indian Ocean: South | collected 2010
GGAATCGATCTGGCCGTCGAAGTCGCCCATGCGATGGAAGACGCCATGGTGCGGCGATCAGTCGAGGACTGGTGCAGCTCGAAGCAACTCCCGGCGACGAGGAGTTGATCGCCTCGCTGATGCGGGCGGCCCACTCGCTCAAGGGTGCCGCTCGAATCGTCGGAATCGATCTGGCCGTCGAAGTCGCCCATGCGATGGAAGACGCCATGGTCGCTGTCCAGAAGGGCGAGCGCGTCATCACCGCCAACAGAATCGATCAGCTGCTGGCGGCCGCGGATCTGCTGGCTCAACTGACGGAACTGGAGGAGTCCGGCATCGACGATTGGACGATGGCCAATGTGGCTGCCGCGGATTCAATCGCCACCGATTTGCGCAACGCCGTGAACGATTCCGCCATCGCGAGCGGTTCGTCCCCCGTCGACATGGATCCTGACGAGACTTCCCGGCCCCCATCTCCACCGGATGACGGTTCCGTTCAAGTGACCTCACATCGTCTTGACCAGATCATGAGGCTCGCTGGCGAGAGTCTCATAGCCTCGCGACGTTTCCAGTCGGTTCGAAATCAGCTCATGCAGATTCGCCGGAGACATGGCCAGATGCAGTCACACCTCAGAGAGGCGCGGATCCGGGACGCCGACTCCTCCGAGGCGGCCCTCGAATCCGCTCGCAAGGAGGCGTCACGCACCGAACTGGAGCTTGCCGAACATCAGGATCAGCTCGAGATATTCCTGGGTCGTCTCGAGGTCGTCGCCGACTCCCTCTACGACGAGGTACTCGGCTCGAAAATGCGGCCATTCGACGAGGGTATCGCGATGTTCCCGAGGCTGGTCAGGGATCTTTCGAGATCACTGGGCAAGAAAGCCACGCTGCACATCGAGGGTGCCGACGTTCCGGTCGACCGCGACGTCCTGAGGGAACTCGAGGCGCCACTCACACACATGCTGAGGAACTGCGTCGATCACGGGATCGAGGCTGCCGAACAGAGGCTTGCGGCCGGAAAGGATGGCACTGCCAGGATCGAGCTGTCGGCGATGCATCGCAGTGGTCGTCTCGAAATCCATGTCCGAGACGATGGACGCGGCATCGATCCGGAGAGGATCCGGAGGAAAGTCATCGAACGTGGATTGGCGAGCGACGAGGTCGCCGAGGCGCTGACGAATCGCGAACTCTACGAGTTCCTTTTCCTGCCGGGTTTCTCCACCACGGACTCGGTGACAGACGTTTCGGGTCGTGGTGTCGGCCTGGATGTCGTGCAGACCATGATCAAGGATCTCTCAGGAGGCGTTCGGATCGATTCCACTCCGGGCACGGGAACCGTCTTCCGACTGACTCTCCCATTGACACGTTCCGTCGTCCGTGCACTGATCGCGGACCTTGGAGGCGAGTCCTACGCGTTTCCACTGACCCACATCAACCAGATCGTCAAGACCGTCCAACCTGATCTGGTGCAGGTGGACACTCGTCGAGCGATTCGGATCGAGGAGGATACAGTCGAACTTCTGGACAGCGGCTCCATTCTCGAGCTCAATCCGATTCGTCTCGAACACGATGTCCATGCCGTCATCGCGGGTAGCGACGAGGAACCGTTCGCATTCCATGTCGATGGATTCCTCGGAGAGCAGGATCTCCTTGTGAGACCGCTTGATCCGCGATTGGGAAGAGTCCCCCATCTGTCATCAACCGCTTTCCTTGAAAACGGCGAACCGGTTCTCGTCCTCGATGTCGAGGATCTGATTCGAACGGCTCGTCGAGCAGTTGCCGAAGGCGCCTTCGAGTCAGTCACATCCGGGGAATCCACCGGAGAGGATGGTCTCCACGTCCTCGTGGTGGATGACAGCATCACCGTTCGTGAAGCCCAGAGATCCATTCTCACCCGAAACGGCTTCATCGTTGATGTCGCGGTGGATGGCCTGGAGGGATGGGAGCGATTGCAGCGTGGCGACTACGATCTCCTGATAACCGACGTCGACATGCCGGGTATGAACGGCATCGATTTCGTGAGGACCCTCAGATCGCACTCGCGTTACCAGCGGCTTCCGGTGGCAATAGTCTCCTACAAGGACGACGAGCAGCAGCGTCAGGAAGGCCTTGATGCAGGCGGCACGGTCTATCTGAGCAAACATGTCATCAACGATGATCAGTTCATCGAGACCATACGTTCATTGATACCCAATGACCAGGATCACAAATCATCATGAGTACGACGGAAACAGCGATGCACAAAGAAGGATCGAACGGTATCAGGGTGATGCTCGTGGATGATCAGGCGATGATCGGCGAGGCTGTTCGTCGCATGCTTCTCTCCGAGGAGGACATCGAGTATCGATACTGCGCCGACCCTCGGGAGGCGATGGCGATCGCGAGGGAATGGAGGCCGACCGTGATCCTGCAGGATCTCGTGATGCCCGAGGTCGATGGTCTCGATCTCGTACGGGACTACAGGCAGGACGATTCGACGGCACTCGTACCCATCGTCGTGCTCAGCTCACGTGAGGAGCCCGCCACCAAGGCCGAGGCGTTCGCGAGAGGCGCCAACGACTATCTCGTCAAACTTCCCGATCCGGTGGAGATCATCGCCCGGGTTCGACATCATGCGGAAGGCTACATAGCACGGATCGATCGGGATGCGGCACATGCGGCACTGAAGAAGAGCGAGTCGCATCTGCGAGAAGAACTGGCGAAGGCGGCTGCCTATGTGCAGTCGCTTCTGCCCGAACCGATGGATGAACGCGTTTCCACGCAATGGAGATTCATACCATCCGTCTCCCTTGGAGGAGACGCCTTCGGATACCACTGGCTTGATGATCACCGACTCGCGCTCTATCTGCTCGACGTGTGTGGTCATGGGGTGGGCCCTGCCCTGCTATCCATAACGGCGATGAACGTGATCTCCAAGGAGTCCCTTCCAAATGTCGATTTCGGCGATCCTGGAAACGTGCTTGGCGAATTGAATCAGCGATTCAAGATGGCCGACCACCAGGGGATGTTCTTCACGATCTGGTACGGCGTCTATGACGATCGAACCAGAACGCTCGACTGGTCCGGCGGTGGTCACCCGCCAGCCGTGCTGCTCTCGGATGGAGAGGCTCCCGATCTCCTCGATTCCGATGGCCCGATGGTGGGCGCGGTAGACGGCATGTCCTATGAAACAAGACAACGCAAGGTCGCCCCCGGAAGCCGACTGCTCCTCTACAGCGATGGCATTTACGAGATCAAGCGACCCGATGGGACACTCTGGTCGTTGGAGGAATTCGTCAAGGTGGTGGAGGAGCATCTGCCGGATCAGTCGAGGTCGATCGACTCGATCATCGGGACTGCCAGAGGCATCAGCGAGAAGGACATGTTCGATGACGACTGCTCTGTCGTGGAATTCATGTTCGACTGAGGGATAGCCACGCATTCTCGGACGCATACGAGGCACTTCATGCGCGAATCCACGATGCATGGTGTTCTTTCAAGCATTTGAACGATGTTTCCGAATAGGTATGTAACACACATGCCTTCGGAATCCACATGACCACATCTGATCGACCTGTACTCGTTCGCTGCACCATATTGCTGTCAGCCATGGCCTGGTTCATACCGGGTGGCGTGCTGCTGATGGTCTACTCGTTGCTGAACGAGATGGCACCGGTTCTCGCCGAATCGGTCGGCGACATGCCTCTTGGCGACATCACCATCCAGATGAGCCTGTCGTCCGTCCAGCAGGGTCATGGTCTGAGCACATTCGCCCTGGCATTCGGCATGTTCGCCGTGTTCGCGATCGGCATGATTCTGGCATCCATCAGTCTGTGGACCGGAAGGCAGGCGATCAGACTGGGCGCAACGGACATCACTCTTCTGGCTGCGATCACCGGATCGTTGATCTATCTGGGGGGCCTCACGATGATGCTCCTCAATTCCATCATCTGATCCGGCGACTCGTTCAGAAGGCCCACACGGAACGAATGCCCCAGATCCACGACTTCCCGACACCGGAAGAACTGTCCGTGATGTACTGCAGAACAGGACTGACCTGCACCGTGTTCGTGACGTTGACCCGCCAGTAGAGCTCCATGAACGTCTGGTTGCCCGTCGGAACGAACTCACCCGGACCCCCGGGGACCGCGGCATAGCCGCTCTGATACCGTCCAAGCTCGGTGATCTTCGACCAGGAAGCGCCGAATCCGATCGCATCCCCCTGCCTGCCGAGGAAGTTCTCGATGCTGAAGCCCGCGGAGACGGAGAAATTCGATGCCGTGACGTCGTTCTCTCCCCATCCGACTCTGCAGAATGCCCCGAGACCTCTCCATATCTCCTGATCCATGTTGAAGGTAAGACCCCAACCGGAAGCGTCCCAGGGATTTTTCCCGGTGTCCGTCTGGCCGATGGAGTTGTACCAGACCATGCCGCGATAATGGCCCTCGTGGATGCGATCGCCCCACTCGAGCTCAGTCTTGTAGGTCGCCTGGAAGATGGAGAAGAGATGGTCGGCCGCCAGATTCTCGAAGCCTGTCGACTTGCCGGTCGACTCCGAATTGACCGTGCCGACTCGAAAGTCCCAGGAATCCGACGGCTCCCATTGGACGACGGCTCCGAAGCCGTAGCCCGGAAAGGGATTCGTGATGCTCTCGTTGAAGCCTTCGTACATGAACTGCGACATCGGGTTGTATGCGATGGCGTTGGCGTCGAAGAACACATGATCCTCGAACTTTCCGACCATGACCCGCACCTTCTTGTCGAGCAACTCCTGCTTCCAGTAGAGCATGTACAGATTGAAGTCACTGCTGACGAGGATGTTGTTGGCCAACATCGGCGATCCAACCGCGTTTCCGATGTACGGCCTTGCAGGCGTGAAGGCGCCGACGGTCGACTGCATGTTGTAGACGATGCGACTGGATACATCCTCGTCGTCATAGAGGATCAAGGAACCATCCACACCGAACCAGAGAGTGGATCTTCCATTCTGATACCCGTCCCTGACGTTGGTGGCATGCTGGTAGGTCCATGCCATGGCAGGATCGAACGTCATGCTCACCGGGGTGAGCACCTTCACGCGGAATTCCTGGACGAGGGTGTTCAGAGGAGACATTGGCGAGAAGTCGAACAACGGTTCCGACACGCGGGCCAGCTTGTGCTGATCGGAGAAGATCCGCAGGCCCTTTCCGCTCCAGCCAGACTCCGATCGATCTATGGCACTGTTCTTCTGCGGATCATCGAAGAGTCCGACGAGGAGCCCAAAGCGGTCGGACGATTCGTCGTTCGCGACTCGTCCTCGGGGTAGTCGCAGCCTGGGGATCGACTGGCCCGCCTTGTCGTACACCTCGTGGCCACCATGGCCGCGTCGAATCGGCATGGTGTTTGGAATGAGAATGATCTCCTTTCGCGATCGATCCCGTTCGACACTCGTGGACACGTTCCCATTGGCGATGGATGGAGCTTTCCTCTCGTCCACGAGCGGGGCTTTCGAGGGAGAAGTCGAAGATGAAACAATGTCATTACTCGATCGCGGCGGCTCGGAGGCTGATCCCTGCGTGGCGGAGAAGAGTATGCAAAGCGTCAGGATGACCTGTTTCATTCCGATGGACATTCATGGAAATGGTATCAAAGGGAGTCCATCTCCCGCAGGTCCTCTCTGGCGGTTATGGTAGCCGTTGAAGAACATGGAAAGATCTCACCACACACACACGTTGCCGAATCCAAAGACAGGCGAGCTGCAACGAGGCGGTTGGTATTCATGGTGCTTCTGGGGCATCGTGGCGGTCTTCTACCTCTATGAGTTCTTCGTCCGAGTGACCCCCAATGTGATTCTGCCGCAGCTCAGCGAGGACTTGCAGTCCGATCCCGGCACGATCGGATCGGCCATGTCCGTCTATCTCTGGGTCTATGCACCGACCCAGCTGGTCGTCGGCTGGTTGTTCGATCGATTCGGGACGAAATACCTGGTTTCATCCGCGTCGATCATCTGCGGAGTTGGCTGTCTCGTCTTCGCCTTCGCGGAGAGCCTGGGCATGGCTGCTGGTGCCCGTGGACTGATCGGCATCGGCTCCGCATTCGCATTCGTCGGTGCCGTCTATGTCGCCACGGTCTGGTTCCCTCCCAGGAGACTCGCGCTGATCGCCGGAATGACGACCTCGGTTGGCATGATCGGAGAGGTCACCGGTCAACTTCCCATGAACTGGCTTGTGGAGGATTTCGGTTGGAGAGACGTCGTCATGTGGACGGGTTTCGTCGGCGGCGCCCTGGGAGTCCTGATCTTCCTCGTGATCCCGCGACGACCATCCTGGTTCAGTGAATCGGTCGCGAAGCACGAGTCCGACAGCATCGGGCTCTGGAAAAGCATTGGATGCGTCCTCGGCAATCCCCAGGTATGGCTGATCGGCTTTGTCAGTGCGGTGATCTATCTTCCGCTGAGTGTTCTGGCCGCACTTTGGGGAACAAGCAGCCTTGAAACACTGGATTCACTCAACAGCGATCAGGCGAATCTCGCCATCTCCATGCTGGCCATCGGCTGGCTGGTCGGCTGCCCGCTGGTGGGATTCCTCTCGGATCGTTTCAAGCGAAGACGGCCATTCATACTCATCGGATGCCTCGGAGGCATGGGCACGATGATTCTCCTGCTCATTCCAGGCCTGCCCTTCTGGATGCTGGTGAGCATGCTGTTCATCTCCGGATTGGCCACCAGTTCCCAGGCCATCACCTTCGCCATGGCGATGGAAGTCAACCCTCGTCGCTTCGGTGCGACCTCCGTGGCCATCTGCAACTTCCTGGTGATGCTGATGGCCGCTGGTCTCCAGGTCGGAATCGGATGGATTCTCAACTGGCGAGCCGGCATCCACGTCGCCGGATCGACGCTTCCGGTACACCCCAGATCGGTCCATCCATCGAGCTCCCATATCGCCGAAGTCGGCAAGACCGCCGAATCGTTCGCGAGTCTCGAGGCACTGGACTACCAGTGGGCTCTGGCCTGCATTCCGATCCTCTTCGTATTGGCCACATTGGTGTCCTTCTTCATCAAGGAGACCAGGGGAACGAACATCGTCGATCCCCTGCCCGATGGCGAGGACGAACCGGTCATTCGACACTGAAAAACCCGCTTCCGCCGCCTCAGGATCGCTCCTGAGGTGTCGATTATCGAATGTCCTGTGGAAATTCACGATTGTCACGTGGTTGCTGTGAGATCCGGCTGGCTGGGACGCAGATCTGGTGTAGCGAATCATTTCGCAGAACACCATATCTACCAGGAGCCTCACCATGAACAACCAATGCACACAGCTACTGACCGTCTCCGCCGCCATGACACTGACGATGGTCGGTATCGCCACGGCCAAACCGGCCTTCGAGGATGTCCCACTCGGCAAGAACTATCTCTGCATGGACAGCGATTCCAGCAGCGGGGTCAAGTACACCTTCTCCGACTATGAGATGACGCCGGGCGTCTTCAGCAACAACGGCCACGCCTACATCGACAATGTCGGAAACGCGTGCGGTTCCAATCAGGAGCTCGCTCTCTCGAATATCTACGTCACCTACGACTATCTCTCCAGTGGAGCACCGGAGACGAACCCGCAGATATTGTTCGGCTGGTATGGCGGCAACATGAATCTCTCCATCAATGGAGATCGTCATTGGGGTCCCAATCCCGGCGCCTTTCCTCCGGTGATCGGTGGTTGCAGTGTCAACATCGTTCCACTCGGCGGTGGATGTGGACGGATCGATGTGATCGGAACCGTCAACACCATCAGCTTTGGAGGACAGGAGTTCTGGCTCGACGACATCCAGGAATCCGAAGGCGAATGCGACTGGGGATACGAGGACCTCTCCCCCTCGCTGATGATGGGTCCGGGCATGGCATTCACAACGGACGGCCTGCCCACGAAGACCCGTGATTTCATCCTCTGGGACGGGACCCCCTTCACAACGGGCAACGTGCAGGTGTCGCTGGCCAACCAGGCCTGCGAGACGGGCAAGGAACTGGAGCTTCGATCGGCCGGTGTCGTCCACGACATCCTCGCCAGCGGCACCTCGTATGAGAACGTCGAATGGGCATACGGCTACTACGGAGGCGACATCAACTTCCAGATCAACGGTGATTTCCGTTTCGAGGACAACGTCGTCGCACTCGATGGCCAGACGATCGGAAGCTGTCTCGTGACGATCGTTCCCGTGACCGCCCACTGCGGCTGGATCGAGGTCGATGGAATCGTCGACACGATCGGCATCGGTGGACAGGAACTCTTCGTCGACTGTCTCAAGGGTGACGAAGTTCAGCCCTCGACCACACCCGGCGACGTGGATGGAGATGGCGATGTCGATGTCGACGATCTCATGAGCCTGATCGCCAGCTACGGAAGCAGCTGTTCCGGATGTCCGGAGGACATCGACGGCGACGGGGATGTCGATGTGGACGATCTCATGATTCTTCTGAGCAACTACGGCGCCTGAACAAAGAAAGAGCCTGGTACGCAGGCGGGTCGACCCTCGGGTCGGCTCGCCTGTCTCATTCAGGCCTTGATGATCTTCGCGGATGGTTCGTTCACCCGATCCATCGCGTTTCTCGTATCCACGACGAGGGAGGCGTGCCTGCCGATCATCTCGTAGTCGACTGCCGAATGGTCGGTGATGATCGCCACGCAATCCATGGAGTCGAGCACTCCGGGGGAAAGCGGGACGGATGCCAGATCGAGGGAGTGCTTCTTCATCTCAGGAAAGACCGGACAATGCGGATCGTGATAGCAGACTTCAGCCTGAAGCGATTGAAGAAGCTCGATGATCGGCGCCGCTGGTGTCTCGCGAATGTCGTCGATATCCGGCTTGTAGGCGATACCGCTGATCATGATCCTGGCGCCTGCGATGTCCTTGCCCTGATCACGGATGGCGGTCACGATTCGATCCACGACGGCCTTTGGCATGGCGGAATTGATCTCGCCTGCGAGCTCGATGAATCTGGTTGGATAGCCCACCTGCTTGGCACGCCAGGCGAGATAGAAGGGGTCGATCGGGATGCAGTGGCCCCCGAGTCCAGGCCCCGGATAGAACGCCTGGAATCCGAAGGGCTTCGTGGATGCCGCCTCGATGACTTCCCAGACATCGATGTCCAGACGATCGAAGACCATCTTGAGTTCGTTGACCAAGGCGATGTTGACCGCGCGGTAGACGTTCTCGAGAATCTTGGCGGCCTCGGCGATCTCGGCCGAAGAGACCCGGTGGACCTGCTCAATGGCCTTTGAATAGAAGCTGACAGCGAGGTCCGTGCTCTGTTCATCGAGCCCACCCACCAACTTGGGGATCTGGGCCGTGCTCATGCCCGCCCTGCCTGGATCCTCACGCTCCGGGCTGAATGCCACGAAGAAGTCACGACCGTGGACGAGACCGGATTCCTCCAGAATCGGCAGCATCTGCTCCCGGGTAGTACCCGGATAGGTCGTCGATTCAAGAACGATCAACTGACCCTCTCGCATGTGCTCGGAGACCATCCTCGTGCTCTGGAGCACATAGGAAAGATCCGGCTCCTGATTCTTACCAAGGGGAGTGGGTACGCAGAGAAGGACGACATCGGCATCCTTGATGCTCGATGGATCGCTCGTGGGCGTGAATCGCTCACCCTCGGTGAGGGAACGGAAGAAGTCGTCGCCGAAATGACCCAGATAGGACTCGCCACGCTTCATCATGTCGATCTTTCGATCGTCCACATCGAATCCGACGATCCCATAGCCAGAGTTGTGCAGTGCCCGTGCGAGGGGAAAACCGACGTAACCCATACCGATCACAGCCACGGTTGCGGCACATGATTCGATGCGATCTTCGAGCACCCTTGCCGGTGAACCGGAACCGATCTGATCTGAGGAAGTCTCTGAGGAAGTCATTGTCTCATTCTAGCTCGCCGCGAGGTTCACCCAGAGCCGTCAGCCATTCGACTGGCTGGAATCCTTCGGATTCTCGGTTGCCGATGTCTTTCTGAATGGAATGGCGCCATGAGCCGCCCTGTCCTGCTGCTCCTGCCAGACGACGTCGACCAGTTCCTGCTCGGGCTCGAAGCCCTCCACGATCTGACCCAGCCGATCTCGAATCGCCTTCGGATCCGGCTTTCGACAGGCCTCGATCAGAAACTCGAGATGTCCACGGAGTTCCTCCCAGGGCAGTTCACTCTCATTGGCCTTCATGATCATCGGATGCTCCGTCCCTGATGGATTGTCTCCGATCAGGAGTTCCTCGTAGAGCTTCTCACCCGGTCTGAGACCGGTGAACTGGATCTCGATGTCCCCATGCGGCTCATCCGCGGTGCGTTCCGTTCGACCTGCCAATCGAATCATGAGTCGAGCAAGATCAACGATCTTGACGGCTTCGCCCATGTCCAGAAGGAAGACATCGCCACCCTCACCCATGGAACCCGCCTGAATGACCAGTTCGGCGGCTTCAGGAATGGTCATGAAGTATCGGATGACCTCGGGATGGGTCACGGTGATCGGGCCACCCATGGCGATCTGCTTCTTGAAACGGGGAACGACGGAGCCGGAGGAATCCAGCACGTTGCCGAATCGGACCATGCAGAAACGCGTATGCGGATGCTGATGCTGAAGGCCCTGGAGCACCAGCTCCGCCAATCGCTTGGTCGCCCCCATCGTGTTGGTGGGCCGGACGGCCTTGTCGGTCGAGATCAGCACGAATGAGGACACGCCCGCTTCCGCTGCCGCTTCGGCGAAGCTCCAGGTGGCCAGTGAATTGTTCCCGACGCCGGCGGAGATGTTGTATTCGACCAGGGGGACATGCTTGTAGGCGGCAGCGTGATAGACGGTCTCGACCGCGAATGTCCGGAGGACATCCTCCCCACGAACACGATCACGTACGGAACCGAGAACCGGCGAGATCTGGACCTCTATGGCCTCTTCCTGGGCGATTTCATTCAGCTCTCGATCGATCTCGTACAGAGCCACCTCGGATCGTTCCAGAAGAACGAGCCTCCTGGGCGACAGTCTCAGTATCTGGCGGCACAGTTCCGAACCGATCGAACCGCCGGCACCGCTGACCAGGACGACTCGACCACGAATGCATTGATCGAGCAGTTCCTGACGTGGTGCGACGATATCTCGCCCGAGAAGATCCTCGATTGCGATGGGACGCACATCATCGAGACTGGCTGTCCCGTCGATGAGCTCCGCCAGACTCGGGACTGTTCGGACGGTCACTGGAAGAGGCTTGAGACGATCGATGATTCTTCTACGCTCGGTTCGATCGATCGAAGGCATGGCCAGGAAGATGTCACGGCATCGATTCCTCAGGACCAATTGCCTGAGGTTCTCGGGATTGGAAACGGATATTCCGTTGATGACCGTCTTCCATGAAGCGCGATCGTCATCCACGAATGCGATCACCCGATATCGTTCGCTACCGGCCATCGATGCCTGCAACTGGACACCCGCTTCTCCCGCTCCGTAGATGATCACGGGCTTGAGTCCCTCCTGCATGGAGATGCGGAACCAGCCCCGACCCAGCATTCGAAGACCACCGACACCGATGATGGCCAGCAACCAGTAGATGATAACGGCCGATCGCGAGAATTCCTGCGTCTGCTGGGACAAGAGAACCAGTACCGGCATGCACAGGGCGGAGAGCGTCACGCCATAGATGAGCGATACACCGAACTGAGGCCCCAGATGTCGAACCACCGTTCGATAGAGCCGGGAAAGCTTGAAAATGGGAATCGTGATGATCGGCATGGCCACCAGAAGCCACCAACGACTTGCCAGCATCTCGGGCCACGGATCGGCGAGCCTCAGGGCGAAGGCCCCCCAGACGGCGGCGGCCACCATCGAACCATCCGCGAGCATCGCCAGCGACTGCTTGGCGGATCGGGGCAGCGAGATGAGTTGATCTCTGATCATGGGCCTGATTGTATCGTCGAGCGTGCCGGCAACCCTATACTTCCCATATGCCACTGCCACCATGGCCCCATTACGAGCCCGACGAGATCGAAGCCGCCGTTGAGGTGCTCAGATCAGGCCTCGTGAATGCATGGACCGGTAGCGAGTGCCGCGACTTCGAGGCGGCATTCGCCAGAAAGTTCGATGCGTCCCACGGCCTGACCCTCGCCAACGGATCCCTCGCCCTGGAAGCAGCCCTGATTGCCTGCGGTATCGGAGA
>MDTA01020392.1_pt1 | contig 12118 bp, 14 predicted proteins | sample 811151 | NCBI WGS metagenome assembly MDTA01 (sample SAMN05326648, study PRJNA326480) | marine metagenome | isolation source: seawater | place: Indian Ocean: South | collected 2010
CAATTTATCTATCTGGACTATAATTGTACTAGTGATTATTGTAGTCATTTATTTGATTAGATAATGAAAAAAATTAATTTAGCTATATCCGGATGTATGGGAAGAATGGGCCAACAACTCATTAAGTCTGTGCACAAAAATAAAATTTTCAAACTTGTCTCATTAACTGAAAATAGGAAAATTAAAAATAAAATTTCAGGAATTAAGCCTGAGCTCAACTCGATTAATTCGTTTAAAAAAGCGAATATAATTATCGATTTTACAGTACCTAAATGTACATTAGAAATTCTTAAAATTGCATCAAAGCAAAAAAAAAAAGTTGTGATTGGAACGACAGGTTTTACAAAAAAAGAGGAAAATTTAATTAAGAAATTTTCAAAAAAGATTCCAATATTAAAGGCCGGAAATATGAGCATAGGTGTTAATTTACTAATGTTTCTAACTGAAATAGCATCAAAATCTTTAGGAAAAAAATTTTTAAGTAAGGTTTATGAAGTTCATCATAAACATAAAAAAGATTATCCATCAGGAACAGCCTTGATGTTAGGAAGAGGAATCGCTACAGGTAAAAATAAAGAGTTTTACAGTTTAATCGGTAAGAGATATTTGAATAAGAAATCATTTCCATTTGGAAGGAAAATAAATTTTAATTCAGTTAGGAAAGGAGAAGTGATCGGTGAACATGAGGTAATTTTTTCTAGCGGTAAAGAAATAGTAACTTTAAATCATGAGTCATTTGATAGAGCCCTTTACTCAGAAGGCGCACTAGAAGCAGCAAAATGGTTGATTAATAAAAAACCAGGCCTTTACTCTATGAGAGATCTTTTAAACTTTAAGTGAATAATAAGGAAAAATCCAAGATCATAATTAAAATCTTAAATAAAATTTATCCAAAGGTTCCTATCCCGCTTAGCTACAAAAATACTTTTACACTTTTAATATCTGTGCTTCTATCGGCACAATGTACCGATGTTAATGTAAATAATGTGACTAAAAAAATTTATCCAAAGTATAATAAACCTCATCACTTTGTAAAATTAGGAAGAAAAAAAATTGAAAGATTAATAAAACAAATTGGTATATTCAGAGTAAAAGCAAAAAGTATTTTTTATTTATCTAAAACATTAGTCGAAAAATATAATGGTCAAGTTCCCAAAACATATGAAGAATTAGAGCAGTTACCTGGTGTCGGACATAAAACAGCTAGTGTTGTAATGTCTCAAGGTTTCGGATTTCCCGCTTTTCCAGTTGATACTCATATTCATAGACTTGCTCAGAGATGGGGACTTACAAATGGAAAAAATGTAGTACAAACAGAAAAAGATTTAAAAAATATTTTTCCAAAAAAGCATTGGAATAAACTTCATCTGCAAATTATTTGGTATGGACGTGAATTTTGTAAGGCTAGAGAATGTTATGGAATAACTTGTAAAATCTGTAAAAGCTGTTATCCCAATAGAAAAAAACCAATTAAAACTTTAAAAGCTTAATTTAATAAAATGAGAATTTTAGGAATTGGAAACGCAATTGTTGATGTAATCTGTAAAGTTGACGATGTATTTCTTAAAAAAAATAATCTTACAAAAAGCACAATGAAGTTAGTTGACGAAAGTGAATTTAAAAAAATACTATCTAATCTTAAAATTGAGGAGACAGTATCAGGTGGATCTGTTGCAAACTCGATAGTTGGTCTATCACAATTAGGAAATCAGGTAGGTTTTATTGGAAAAATAAATGATGATGAACTTGGAGTCAAATATGAGGAAGGGCTAAAAAAAGAAAATGTGCAATATTTTTATACTAAAAAAAGAGAAGTAAGCCCTACTGGCACATGTCTCATTCTAATAACTCCCGACTCCGAAAGAACAATGATTACCTTTTTAGGTGTCGCCGGTCAGATTAACGAGAAAGATATAAATGTTGATGCTGTGAAAAAAAGTGAGATATTATTTTTAGAAGGATATCTTTGGGATAAAGGAGAGGCTAAAAAAGCTTTTGATAAAGCTTTAAATAATTGTAAAAAAGCAGCCATGTCATTATCTGACTTGTTTTGTGTGGAAAGACATAAATCTGACTTTTTAAAATTGGTAGAAAATAATTTAGATATTACATTCGCAAATGAACAAGAGATAATGTCACTTATCGGTACTAGAAATTTTAAAGATGTAATACAATTTGCAAAAAAAATTAAAAAACTTTTAATAATAACTAGAGGTGCGAATGGCTCTGTAGCAATTAGTGATGATAAGGTTGTTGAACATCCTGCTAAAGAAAATCTAAATATCTTAGACCTTACAGGAGCAGGTGACTTATTTGCTGGTGGTTTTCTACATGGGTACGTTAATAAACAAACAATTAAAGAAAGTTTAGAAATTGGAACTGAGATGTCCTCTAAAGTAATACAAATAATTGGCGCAAGAATAAAATAGTCATTTTTTTTTCCTTTTAAAACTACCTTTACCTTTTTTTGGTTTTACAATTCTTTTACGATATTTTCTGCTGAATAAATCTAAAGCAATTTTATTTCTTTTTTTCATAGGTAATAGCCATCCTTAGAATTTAAAATAAAGCTTTCATCAGAGAATATTTCTATAATTTTTTTTCTTAATCTGTAGATATGTGTCTCAACTGTATGAGTATCAGCGCTAGATGAATAATGCCAAACTTTTGATAATATCTTTTTTTTTGAAATTGGATTTGAGTTTTCTAAGAAAAGTTCTAAAAGTTGAATTTCTTTCTCAGTTAAAATTAGTGATTTACCATTTCTATTTAATTTTTTTTCATTTTTATCAAGTGTATAATCTTTTATTTTTATAGATGAATTAATCCCAAATATTTTCTTTGCCGAACTAGTTTCTATTTGATCGTTTAATTGCTTGACCGATGTTGGGAGTTTAATAAAATCGTTAAATACTTTTTCACTTGTCGTATGTTTTATTGATGCAAGTATTTTTGTACATTTGATATCTTTCAAAAATTTAAGATTTTTCTTATTTTGAATGAACTCCTCGTGACAAAGTAATATTTTTTCATCGGTAAACGTTTTTTTATCAAAATTATCTGTAATTGGGTATAAGTTAAACTTTAAATGAGTAGATAGTTCATTTAAAGTTAGAAAAAAGTTTTTAGGACCTAAAATTATAACATCAAGTTTGTGCATATACATATAAAAAATAAAATTCTTACTTATAACAATTATAAAACAAAATGTGCTATCGGCAAAAGAGGAATTAACATTAAAAAGAAGGAAGGAGACATGATTACTCCCAAGGGTATATTTAAAATTATAGGATTATTTTATAGAAAAGATCGTGTTGGATTGATTAATACAAAAATAAAAAAAACTGTAATTAGTAAAAATACAGGATGGTGTGATGATACAAGATCAAAATCTTATAATAGATTAATAAAGTTTCCATTCAAATATAGTGCTGAGAGATTTTATAAAAAAGAGAGTATATATGATTTAATATTAGTTTTGGACTTCAATATGAATCCAGTCAGAAGAAATAGAGGTAGTGCAATTTTTATTCATGTAGCAAAAAAAAATTTTAAACCTACAAGAGGTTGCGTAGCTATAAAAAAAAATGAGTTAAAAAAATTAATTACTAAGATTAATAAAAAAACAAAAGTTAAAATTTATTAGACCTATTACCGAATATTAAACTACCCACTCTTACAAAAGTTGAATTAAAATTAACGGCCTCCAGATAATCTGCAGACATGCCCATGCTTAATTCCTTAAGACCTAATGAATTATTTAAATTAAGCATTGTTTCAAAATATTTCTTTGCGTTTTTATCATTTGGAGGAATTACCATTAGACCTATTACATTTAAATTTTGCTCTGTAGTACAATAATTATAAAAACTTTCTAAGTCATTTATCGGAACACCTGATTTTTGAAGTTCATTACCAATATTAACCTGGATGAAATATTTTAATGATTTATTAATATTTTTCTGCGCTTTGGATAAATTGTCTGCAAGCTTTTGATTATCCAAGGAGTGTATGTAATCAAAAATTTCTACTGCTTTTTTTGCTTTATTAGATTGAAGTTTACCAATCATGTGCAAACAGAGTCTATTGCTTATCTTTTTTTCCTCTGTCCATTTCAAGATTGCTTCTTGTACTTTATTCTCTCCAAAATGATCATGTCCGAATTCAACTAAAGGCTTAACTTGCTCTAAGGTAAATGTTTTACTTACTGCAATTATATTAACAGGTTTTAAGGGTTTGCAATCATTAATATTGGATTTTATTTTTTTAAATCTTTCGATTAGTGTATCCATATGATGCTTTCTAAAAAAAAATATTACCTAATTATTGAAAATACTAAAGATATTAATCTAAATAAAATAAAAAAGAACAATAAATTTAATATCATTTATAGAAATTTAAAAAAAAAGGAACTACTTTTTGACCTTTTGAAATTTAGAAATTTATGCAAACTAAAAAGAATAGGGTTATTTGTAGCTAATGATTACAAATTGGCTATTTTGCTCAAAAGTGACGGGGTTTATATTTCAGCATATAACAAAAGTTTTTACTCTTTAACATTGAAAAAATTAAATTTTGAGATAATTGGATCTGCACACAATAATTATGATATAAATCATAAAATTAAACAAGGTTGTAGTAGAATAATCATTTCAAAATTATTTAAGGTAAACTATGATCCTCATTCAAAGTTTTTAGGTGTGTGTAAATTCAATAACTTATTAAAATTAAACAAAAATTTAATCCCATTGGGTGGAATAAAAATGAATAATTTGAATATGCTTAAAATCATTAAAGCTGAAAGTTTTGTGATTATGTCAGAATTAAAAAAAAAGCCGGCGATAATTCGCCGGCTTTTTTAAACTAAGATAAATAAGTTAATTAAAACGCAGTTTTAATACTTATTGTTCTTGTGTCGTTATCTGTACCTGTTGAATAACCTGAGTTATCAGTTTTAGCATCTTGGAAAGCTAAAGTTAAACCACCTACTGTGTAAGCGATACTTATTCCTTTCGTTTCTTGCTCAACGATTGTGTTCTCAGCGTGTTTGTCTGACTCAATTACGTTGTAAGAAAGAGCTAAGTCATCATTTACAGCGTAAGCAACACCCCAAACATCATCTCTGTAGAACGTTTTAGTTCCATCAGTTTGTGCTGGTGCGTATGCTTTCTTTTGATAACCTACTGATAATGGTCCTACTGGAAGAGTTAATGCTACCGTACCACCTTCTAGTGATTGATTAGCTTGCGTTAGATTGTCATTTACATTGTAACCTAACGTAATTTTTGCTCCGCCAATTGGAGAGTCACCGATTACTGGTAAACCAGCTAATGGAATACCAACATTGATTGACTCTGCACTTCCTTTAGCAGCATTTGCTGCACCAGAAGCACCTTTTTCATTGTTTGTTGTTCCATCTAATCTTGGGTAGTAAGCATAATTTACTGATATACCTGTTCCATGATGTCGCCGTTTGAATAACCAAGACTCATTGAACCATTCATTCCAGCACCTACGTCAGAAGCTGAAGATGATCCGATTGTACCAGATCCTGCTCCGTTAGCTTCTTCAAATGCTGTTGGTGTAATATCATCTACTGCATCTGCTGGGTCACCAGTATTTGCTATTCTGAAAGATCCCATGTCAGTTGCAAGAGTTATTTTGTGGTCAGCACCTGAGTCACCTAGAAACGTACCATCCGTTGCCATTGACCATGTTACTGCACCGTAGTCAGTATCAGTTGAACCTGAGAACGTTAGGTCTGTATTCATACCTAATGGGTTACCAGTGTTATTGTTCTGCTCTGACTGATAAGTAGCTTGCATTGAACCAGTTACAGACAATTCACCTGCTTGCACAGATGTAAATGCAAATAAACCAGTTATAAGAGCTACTACGATTTTTAATTGTTTCATATTTTCTCCTATGATTTTAATTAAATATATAATTTATATATCTGGACGTTTTTAAAGCTTTTAGGTCCTAATTTCCTTTGTTATTCCTAAAGAACCTCTCTTTTTGGTTTATAGTGGTATTTTTGCAACACTCGAAAAAGTCATGATTTTAAAAGACTTTTGGTTAATTTAAATTATGTATTATATTGTATTTCTTTATTACAACCATGAAAAACTTTAAATTAACCAATTATTTGCTAATTTTACTAATTACCTCACTACTAGTATCTTGTGGGGCAGGTGAAAAAATTAAAAATATCCGTAAGCCGGTAGACTTAAGAACATCCCCACTTGACCCCGATGAAAGAGCAAGAAGAAATATTGAGGAGGGTCGAGGTATATCTCTGGGAAACTTAGGGGGGTCTAAAACTACCTATGAGTTCAGTACTTCTAATCCTATGTGGAGAGCATCATTAGAGACATTGGATTTTATACCTCTTTCCACTGTAGATTACTCGGGGGGGATGATTATAACCGATTGGTACTCTGACAATAATAACTCTGATAATGAGTCTCTTAAGATTACAGTGAGGTTTTTATCAAATGAAATTAGATCTGATAGTTTAAAAATTATTGTTCATAAAAAAAATTGTATTAATACTACAAATTGCAATGTATCTTTGCTTCCAAACAATTCAGCTATTAATTCTGAATTACTGGCCGTAATTTTAGAAAAAGCAGCGTTAATAGATAAAGATAGAAAGAATAAAAAGAAAAAAAATTAGAATAAAAATTCATGGAGCGTTATAATTTTTTAACAGTTGAAAAAAAATGGCGTTCTAAAAAATCTGCAAATTCGGTTGTTAATAAAAATTCAAAAAAAAAATACTATTGTTTAGAGATGTTTCCATATCCATCAGGAAGAATACATATGGGTCATGTAAGAAATTATACGATTGGCGATGTAATAGCTAGGTATAAATTTTTAAACGGTTTTAATGTGTTACACCCAATGGGTTGGGATGCTTTTGGTCTTCCTGCTGAAAATGCATCAAAGTTAAACAATTCTCACCCACAAAAATGGACAAATGAAAATATTAAAACTATGAAAAGTCAACTAAAGATGTTGGGTTTATCAATTGACTGGAGTAGAGAAATTTCAACTTGTGATAAAGAATATTATAAACATCAGCAAGAATTATTCATTGATTTTTTTAACCAAGGACTGGTTTCGAGAAAAGAAACTTATGTTAACTGGGACCCTGTAGAAAATACGGTTCTTGCCAATGAACAGGTTATTAATGGGAAGGGCTGGAGGTCGAATGCGCCCGTTCAGAGAAAGAAGCTTTCTCAATGGTTTTTTAATATTACAAAATTCACAAATGAACTTTTAGATGATCTAGGGACTTTAGATGGTTGGCCGGAAAAGGTAAAATTAATGCAAAAAAATTGGATAGGTAAATCATTTGGTTGTGAAATAAATTTTGAAATATTAGACTCTAAAAATACTATAAATATTTTCACTACCAGACCAGATACTATATTTGGTGCTAGTTTTATCGCACTTTCACCTGATCACCCTCTAAGTAAAAATTTTGAAAAAAATGAAAATTTTTTAAAATTTAAAAGTGAATGCAACAAAACTGGTACAACGGAAGAAGCATTGGCAAATGCAGAAAAATTGGGCTTTAATACTAATTTATTTGTGAAGCACCCTTTCATTGTAAATAAGAAACTTCCTATTTATTTTGCTAACTTTGTTTTGATGGATTATGGAAGTGGGGCTATATTTGGTTGTCCTGCTCACGATCAAAGAGATTTTGACTTTGCTAAAAAATATGATTTAGAAATTTTAAAAGTTGTATCTGATGGATCAGATCAATCAAGTTTAAAAGAAGCATTCACTGGAAATGGAAAAATTATTAATTCTGAATTCTTAAATGACTTGGAAATCACACAGGCAAAAGAAAAAATTATTTCTGAAGTTGAGAAGAGAAATTTAGGCAAAAGGAAAACATTATACAGACTTAAAGACTGGGGGATTTCTAGACAAAGATATTGGGGTTGTCCTATTCCGATGATTTACTTAGAAGATGGAACCGTAGTCCCGGTCGATAAAAGTGAGCTACCCATAGAATTACCTCAAGACATTGACCTTAGTTCTAAAGGCAATCCTTTAGATGTTCATCCTAACTGGAAACAAACTGTTCAAAAATCAACAGGAAAAAGTGCTATTAGAGAAACAGATACTTTGGATACTTTTGTTGACTCATCGTGGTATTTTTTAAGATTTTGCTCACCTAAATTTACTTCTTCACCATTTGAGGAGAAAGAAATTAAATATTGGATGCCAGTTGATCAATACATAGGAGGGATAGAACATGCTATTTTACATTTACTTTACTCGCGTTTTTTTACAAAAGGTATTAGTAAATGCTACAAAAACCTAAATATACCTGAACCGTTTAAGAATCTTTTTACACAGGGAATGGTTTGCCATGAGTCTTATAAGGATCAAAATGGAAATTGGTTATATCCAAATGAAATTGAAAAAGTTGATAGCAAGACTGTTTTAAAAAAATCTGACAAAAGCCAAGTTTCTGTAGGTCCAGCAGAATCAATGTCGAAATCAAAAAAGAATACTATAGATCCTGAACTAATGATTAACCAGTATGGTGCGGATGCAGTAAGGTGGTTTATACTTTCCGATAGTCCTCCAGAAAAAGATGTACAGTGGTCTGATACAGGGGTGGCATCTGCGAATAAATTTTTACAAAAGATTTGGAATTTAAACTATCAAATTTCAAAAAGAAAAGATAAACAAGGAGAAAGACAAGTAGAAATAAAATTTGAAAAAAAAATTAACAGTTTTATCTATAAAATTGATCAATCAATCATGAATTTTAGATTCAACGTTTCAATCGCACTATTCTACGAACTTTATAATTTTTTTAGAGATCAATTAAATAAAGATATTACAAACAAGTTACTTCAAAAAAATATAACTAATACAATGAAACTAATGATACCTTTTACTCCACATCTAGCTTACGAGAGTCTAGAGTTACTAAAGTGCAAAAATGTAGATAAATGGCCTGATATTGATAAAATAAATGTCTCTGAAGAAATAAAATTGGCTATTCAGGTTAACGGAAAAACTAGAGATATCATCAATATTATCAAGGACACTGAAGAAAGTGATTTGAAAAAAATCATCTTTGAAAAATCTAAAGCAAAAAAATATTTAGAGAACCAAAAGATAATAAAAACAATTTTTGTAAAAAATAAAATTGTAAATTATATTATTAAAAAATAATGAAAAAAGTTTTAAATATTTTAGTATTTTTGTTTTTATCTGGTTGTGGATTCAAAATTGTAAATCAGAAAGGATTAGGTAACTACGACATTTCAGAAATAAATTTATCAGGTGATAAAAAAATAAACTATGAAATTAGAAATAAAGTTTTATTTAATTCAACAAAAAATGCAAAAGCCCTTATAAATGTAAACATTTACACTCAAAGAATCAAAACTGTTAAAGAGAAAAATATAAAAAATGAAATTACTAAATATCAAATCTTAATAAAATCAGAGGTAGATATAGAAGACTTTAAAGAGAATAATTTTAAATTTTCGATGTCTAAAACTGGAGACTTTGTTGTTTCTTCGAAGTACTCGCAAACATTAAATAACGAAAAAAAATTAGTGCAAATTCTAACGGATGCCATATCTAAAGAAATTATAGAAAAAATAATAATTAAAATTAATGATTTATAAAAGTTATATAGTTGAGCAAAATATTAGTAAAATAAATCAAAATTTAATTCTATTTTATGGTGAAAATCTTGGGCTGAAAATAGACCTTAAAAATAAGATTAAATTCGAGTCAAAAAAAAAAGAAATTTTAAATTATGATCAAGAAGAAATTTTAAGTGATATAAGTTTATTTTTTAATGAAATTAACAATAATTCATTATTTAACAGCGAAAAAATTATTTTCATAAACAACGCTTCAGATAAAATAGTTAGTTTGCTAGAAGGGATTTCTTTGAAGGACAATTCACAAAAAATTTATTTATTCTCAAATAAACTAGAAAAGAAATCAAAATTAAGAAACTATTTTGAAAAATCTGAGAATTGTGCTTCTGTTCCGTGTTATGAAGATAATGAAATTAGTATTAAAAAGATAATTTTAAATCAATTAAAGGAATTCGAAGGACTATCTACTTATAACGTGAATATAATTCTAGAAAATAGCAATCTAGATAGAATTAAATTGAATAATGAAATTGAAAAGATTCAATCTTTTTTTAGCGAAAAAAAAATTACAACAGAACATTTAGAAAAGCTTTTAGACCCTAAAATTAATGAAAACTTTAACAACCTTAGGGATGAAGCTTTACTCGGTAATAAAAAAAAAACAAACAATTTATTAAGCAATACAACTATTGAAACTGAAAAAAATGCTTACTACTTAAGTTTAATAAATCAGAGATTAAGCAAAATACATGAAGTTATAAACGGAGATAAAAATATATCTTTGGAGAGAAGAATTGAAAACTTAAAACCACCAATTTTTTGGAAGGATAAAGAAAAATTTACCGATCAAGCAAAAAAATGGACTAAAGAAAAAACAAAATTTATGTTGAAAAAAATGTTTGATTTAGAGATTACTATTAAGTCTAATACTTCAATTAATAAAAGTCTTCTGATAAAGAAAGTAATCCTCGAGCTTTGCGAGCAAGCTAATACTTAGTAAGTAATTTTGAAATAAGTTCGAACTGATCCAAATCGTTGTAAACTATTGTAACTTTTCCAGAATTATTTTTTTTATTTGTAATACTTACTTTAAGTCCCAAAATTTTTTCAATTTTTTCTTGAGTTTTTAAGATATTTGTATCAATTTTCTTTTCAGACTCATTACCTTTTTTATTTCTAATTAAATACTCCACTTTTCTTGAACTGTAGTTTTTTGATACTATTTCTTCAGCAATAGAAGAAGCATTGGATATGCCTATAAGTGGTCTAGCTTGACCTGAGGTTAAAGTGCCCTCCTCTAACATAGCTACAACATCTCTCGGCAGAGTTAAAAGCCTCAAAGTATTACTTATATGGCTTCTGCTTTTAGACATTAATTTTGAAATACTTTCATGATCGTATTTAAATTCTTCATTTAATCTTTTATAACCTCTTGCTTCCTCAATAGGATTAAGATCATCTCTTTGAATATTTTCTACTATAGCTACTTCTAGAGACTCAACATCAGATAAATCTAAAATTGTTACTGGTATTTCATGTAAACCTGCTCTTTGTGCTGCAAGCCATCTTCTCTCCCCTGCTATTATTTCATATTTTCCTTTTTCAGATTTTACAGGTCTGACTGCTATAGGCTGAATAATCCCATTTTTTTTTATAGAATTAGCTAATTCTTCAAGTTTTTCTTCTTTAAAAATTTGTCTTGGCTGGTAAGGATTTCTTGTTAAGTCTGCAATTTCAACCATATTGGTTGTATTAGTTGTTTTTATTTGCTCTTTTGCAGGTGTGTCTCCAAATAAGGCAGATAATCCTCTACCTAAACCTTTCTTCTTTCCAGCGTTCATGCGGCACTTTCAATTTGATTTTTTTTTAAAAATTCTTCAGCAAGCTTAAAGTACGATTTACTACCTACACAATTTTTATCGTAAACTACACATGGCATCCCATGTGAAGGAGCTTCGGATAAACGAACATTCCTCTGTATAACAGTCTCATATACCTTTTCTTTAAAATAGTTTCGAGCCTCTCTGTCAACTTCTGTAGAAAGTTTATTTCGTTTATCAAACATCGTTAATAAAATACCTCTGATCTTTAGACTAGGATTAAGATTTTCTTTTATGCGATCTATAGTTTTTACAAGTTGAGTAATACCTTCTAATGCAAAGAATTCTGTTTGTAGTGGTACCAACAATTCATCTGAAGCAACCAATGCCATTATAGTGAGTAAGCTTAGAGACGGAGGACAGTCTATAAAAATATTATCGTATTTTTTTAATAGACCACCTTTCTTTAAGTTTAATATATCTTTCAGCACAAAAGCTCTGTTAGAATCACTTGCAGTTTCTACTTCGAGGCCAGAAAGATTTACATGAGAACCTATTAAATCTAGATTTTTAATATCAGTTTTCTGAATTATATTTTCAATATTAGTTTTTTTTATTAAAAGATTGTAAACATTTTTATCTTCA
>MDTA01115351.1_pt1 | contig 12118 bp, 17 predicted proteins | sample 811151 | NCBI WGS metagenome assembly MDTA01 (sample SAMN05326648, study PRJNA326480) | marine metagenome | isolation source: seawater | place: Indian Ocean: South | collected 2010
CTCTTTTATAGTTCTTAAAATTGGTATTCCACCTGCAACAGAAGCCTCAAATTCGAGATTTACGTTGTTTTTCTCTGCTATTTTAGACAAATAATCTCCATGCTTAGAAATCAAAGCTTTATTAGGGGTAATAACATGTATTTTATTATAAAGCGCTTTTTCTACAATTCTTTTTGATACACCATCAGATAAACCTATAACTTCAAATAAAATATCAATTTTTTTATATTTAAATATATCAAAAGGATTTTTATAAAATATTTTTTTGTTGATTTTAAATCTTCTTTTTTTATTTATGTTTTTAGCTGAAATAGCAACAATATTTATTTTTTTACCAGTTTTTATCTCAATATCTTTTTTTTTAAGATTTAACTCATTAAATAAATAATTGCCAATTTGTCCTAGACCAACAATAGCTATGTTTATTTTTTTTTTCATTATTTGTTATTTATATTGGGATAATCAGAATTGAAAGAGTAATTAATAACATTTTTTTTATATTCTGAAAAATTTATATTGTCAGTTAATGAAGGTTCATCACTTAAAACAAACTCCTCGTTATTTTTTTTATATTCCCACAAGTTGGATGATTTATCAAAGGAACATCCATATAATAATAATGCAATAATTGATAAAATTTTGTATATTTTCACCTTAGACCTTCTTTAATTGGATAGTTGTATATCAAATTTAAATTTTGAACTGCCTGTCCTGCTCCTCCTTTAATTAAATTATCAATTGCTGATAATATTACAACTTTGTTATTATCATTGGTTCTGCATACTGAAATTTTACATGCATTTGTATTAATTACAGAATTTGTACTTAGGTATGTATTATTTTTTTGAATATTTACAAATGTAGAGTCTTTATAAAATTTTTTTAAACATAATGAAATGTTGTTTATAGATTTATTCTTTTTTAAATCTACATAAATGTTTGTCAGAATTCCTCTAAACATTGGGGATAAATGGGGAGTGAAAGTAAATTTGGTCTTAGATTTTGAAAATTTGTTTAATTCTTGTTGTATTTCAGGGATATGACGATGACCAAAAACTCCATAAGCACTTAAGGATTCATATAAATTTTTATTTTTATATTTTTTATGAACATTTTTGCCAGCACCAGAATATCCAGATTTGGAATCTATAGTTATATTTTTGTTATTTATTAAATTTTTTTTAATTAAAGGTATTAAAGGCAACAATATACTAGTTGGATAACATCCGGGGCACGATACAATTTGGTAATTTTTCAATTTTTTTTTTTTAATTTCAGGAAGAGCATAAATGCTTTTATTAATTAATTTTTTTGCAGAATGTTTTTTTTTATACCATTTTAAATAATCTTTAGTTTTTTGAAGTCTAAAATCAGCTGATAAATCAATCAGCAAATTATTTTTTTTCAAATATTTTGATAACTTTTGAGCTTTACCGTTTGGTAGAGACGTAAAAACTACATCTATTTCATTTAGTAAATCTTTCTTAAATTTAATTATTTTAGGTAATTGCTTTTTAATAGACTTATCAAAACTTGTAATTCTCTTTCCAACACTATTATTTCCGCAGAGATATTTTATCCTTACGTACCGGTGATTAACTAACAGCTTTACAAGTTGAGAACCAATATAACCTGTAGCACCATATATCAATATATTTAGCTTTTTCATAAATAAATAAAAAATAATGAATGTAATTATCTTTTAGAAAATTGAAAGCTTCTTCTAGCTTTTCTGTGACCATACTTCTTACGTTCAACTGATCGAGAATCTCTTGTTGTTAATTTTTCTTTTTTTAAGGTAGGTTTGAGATTTTCATCAAACATAAGAATAGCCTTTGATATACCATGCACCATTGCTCCAGCTTGACCTGTCAAGCCACCGCCGGACACTCTGCATTTAACATCATAATCACTTGATTGGCTAATAATATCAAATGGTCTTGTTATTTGCATTTGGTGATTTGATCTTTTAAAGTAATCTTTAAAATCTTTTCCATTAACAACAATTTTTCCTGTTCCTTTAGAGAGCCATATTTTTGCAATTGATGTTTTTCTTTTGCCAGTTGCGTATTTTACATTTTCCATTTTATTAGTTCTTCTCTGTTAACAGATTTTTTCTATTTAGTAAATTTATTTGCAAAATTTTGGGATTTTGTGCTCCATGAGGATGTGTCTCACCAACATACATTTTTAATTTAGAAAGTTGTTTTTTTGCTAGCGGGCCACCTGGCAACATTCTTTTTACTGCTAATCGTAAAACTTCCTCTGGTTTTTTTTTGCTCAATCTCTCTGGTGTAGTCTCTTTAATTCCACCAGGATGACCAGTATGTCTATAGTATTTTTTATCTGAAAATTTATTACCTGTAAATTTTATATTCTCAATATTTTTTACAACTACAAAATCTCCATTATCCATATGTGGAGTAAAGTTTGTTTTATTTTTACCTCGTAATATTTTAGAAATCACAGCAGCCAATCTACCTACAACAGCATTGGTTGCGTCTATTTCATACCAATTGTGCTCAAGATCATTTTTTTTTAAGAACTTTGTCATAACAGCCGGATTAATACTTCATCTTAAAATAAAGTCAATTATAGCTTTATTGATCAAAAATAGCTGATTATACAATCTTTTTTTAACTTGAACCTTATATAACAACTATAATAGAATTAAAATATTAACATTCTAAAGGAGATAAAATGACAAAATCAAAAAACCCTGAGACGATAGCTCTGCACGGCGGGGAGTACAGAAGTGACCCATCCACAACAGCAGTTGCTGTGCCTATCTATAGAACAACTTCATATCAATTTAATAATACAGATCATGCAGCAAATTTATTTGGTCTTAAAGAGTTTGGTAATATTTATACAAGAATAATGAACCCTACTAACGATGTTCTAGAAAAGCGTGTTGCAGCTCTAGAAAATGGTTTAGCTTGCGTTACTGTTGGATCTGGTCAAGCAGCCTCAACTTTTGCAATTATGAATCTATGCCAATCTGGTGATAATTTTATAAGTTCTACCGATTTATACGGTGGTACTGTAAATTTATTTACTCATACACTAAAAAAACTTGGTATTGAATGTAGATATGCAGATCCTTCTGATCCTAAAAATTTTGAAAAACTTGTAGATGATAAAACTAGATGTTTTTATGCTGAAACTTTACCAAATCCTTATTTAAGAGTTTTCCCAATTAAGGAAGTTTCAGATATTGGAAGAAAACACAATATACCTTTAATTATGGATAATACAGCAGCTCCTGTGATATGCAAACCATTAGACCATGGTGCAGCTGTAGTCGTTCACTCACTAACCAAATTCATTGGTGGTCACGGAACAGTAATAGGAGGATGTTTGGTTGATGGTGGAAATTTTGACTGGACAGCAGATCCAAAAAGACAACCACTGTACAATGAACCAGATGCAAGTTATGGAGGAGCAGTATGGGGAGAAGTTGTCCCTCAACTAACTGGAGCTAACGTGGCGTTTGCTGTTAGAGCTAGAGTATGTTTGCTTAGAGATTTAGGAGCACCATTAGCACCAGACAATGCATGGGGAATAATACAAGGTCTTGAAACTGCTCCATTAAGAATGAAACAACATTGTTCTAACGCTGAAAAAGTAGTTGATTTTTTGACTAAACATAAAAGTATAGACAGGGTAATTTATCCTACTCTTCATAAAGGAAATGTAGGTGATAGAGCTAAAAAATACTTTAAAGGTGGAAATGGAGCTTTAGTTGGAATAGAGGTTAAAGGTGGTGTTGAAGCTGGTAAAAAATTTATAGAAGCCTTAAAGATGTTTTATCACGTAGCTAATATCGGTGACGCTAGAAGCTTAGCAATTCATCCTGCCACAACTACTCATAGTCAATTGACTGAGGAGGAATTATTGGCAGCAGGTGTTACTCCAGGATATGTAAGATTATCAATAGGCATAGAACATCCAGACGATATTATTGCTGATCTAAAACAAGCTTTAGATGCTTCAGGTAAGCCTAGCCTGAAAGCTGTAAGTTAGAAATTTTATTTTGATAAAGAAAATAAATACAAGAACTTACTAAAAAAATTGAACTTATTTGGTGCAGAGATGCAAATTTGATCTGTGCACCATATAAAAGAGTAAGTATTCCTAATATCACTTGAATTATAAGTAAAAGCCCAATTAAATTTATTACTTTGTAAAAGTTTTTAATATTATTTTTATATATTTTAATCAACATATACAAATAATATACCATTATAAAATATGCTAAATTTCTATGCATAAACTGTACCAATGATGGGTCACTAAAAGCAGCTAATTTAAATAAATTATAAAAATTATTATCATCAGGAAAATATGAATTTCCCATTAAAGGCCATGAATTATATATTGTTCCAGCGTCCATACCTGAAACAAAAGCGCCAATTGATATTTGGCAAAATACTAAAAATAAAAATACAAAAGGAATAATAGGATTAACTGATTTCTCAGACGCATTAATATTTTTTAATTTTAAATAATTCCAAAGAATTAGTGAAAGTATTAAAAATGCAACTAATAAATGTATAGATAATCTAAAATGACTCACATCGACTCTATTTACTAAACCACTTGAAACCATATACCAACCAATAAATCCTTGAAAACATATTAATAAAAAAATTAAATATAAATTAACCAGATTTTTAAATTTTATAAAAAATGTAAAATATATTAATGGAATTAAAAATGCTAAACCAATTAATCTTCCTAAAAATCTATGTATCCATTCCCACCAAAAAATTACTTTAAATTCATTCATTGTCATATCGTAATTTTGTAATTTAAATTCAGGTATTTGCTTATATAAATTAAAATATTCTATCCACTCAGAGTTATTTAAAGGAGGAAAAATACCAGAAAATAATTGCCACTTAGTTATAGAAAGACCAGAGTCCGTTAATCTAGTTAGTCCACCTACAACAATCATTAAGGAAATTAGCCAAAACATGAAAGTGAGCCATAGTGAAATTTGGTTTCTAATTTTAATATTATCTATGTACATAAACAGATAAATATAATAATTTATATGTATTCCAATTGATTAAATGTCGCCTAATAAGAATAGAAAACTAAACAAATTAAGAAAAAAACTAGATACGATTGATAATTCCTTATTAAAATTAATAAAAGAAAGAACCGAAATTGTTAAAAAAGTATTAGAACTAAAGAAATTTAAATACGAAATAGTAGATATCAAAAGAATAAAGATAATATTAAAAAGAATAAAAAAAAGATCTAAAATTATGAAAATTGATCCTAAAATAACAGAAAGAATATGGATTAATATGATTAGATCCTATATTGACTTCGAAAAAAGAAATTTCAAAAAAAAATAATTGTTATTTGCTGTGTGGTGGTAGTTTTTTTTCAACGAAAACTTCATGCTTGCGTGTTGAAGGGTTGTATTTTTTTGACTTAAGTTTAATTTTTGCTTTCTCTCCACCGGCAGGTTTTTTTACATAATAAAAGAAAGAACTATCAGGTTTACTTTCGGGTACTAAGCGAACTTTAACGTAGCTTTTTTTTGCCATAATTATTTTTTTAAACTTTTAATAATGTTTGATATTTTGTTAATTCTATATCTTACATTCTTTGCGTTTATAGATAATTTATTAGTTTCGTCAACATTATAGTCTTTGTTATTTAATAATTTTTTTACTCCATTTATTGTCATTCCTTTATCTTTTAGCAAATATTTAATATTTTTTAAAATTTGTATAGTTTGATCATCGTAATACCTTCTGTTTCCTGTGAATATTTTTGGTTTTATTTGTTTAAATTCCTTTTCCCAAAATCTCAAAATATAAGTTAACTTTTTACCATTCTTATCTATTAGATTTAATACTTCAGCAACCTGACCTATTGTTTTATATTTGCTATTATTATTAATCATTTTTATTAATATAATTTTTAAACTCTTTTGATGGTTTAAATGTAATCACGTTTCTTTCACTTATTATTGCAGTTAATTTTGTCTTAGGATTACGACCGATTCTTTGCTTTTTTTTTTTTAAAAAAAAAGTTCCAAATTTTGATATTTTGACTTTTTTTTCTTTTTTAAGGTTATCCAATATTATATCAAAAAAATCTTCTAATAAAATTTCAGAAACCTTTTTAGAGTACCCTATTTGCATATAAATTTAATTTACAATATCTTGTTTTGTTAAGTTTATTCTCACTTTATAATATATTTTCGGATATTTTTTTTATTAAGTCCCCTTTTACAACTTTTTCACATACATTTAATGAATTTGCAAAACCTATATAGTCTGTTCCACCATGGCTTTTAATTACAGGAGATTCTAATCCAAGTAAAATCGCCCCATTGTATAATCTTGGATCTAACTTATTTCTAAATTCTCTTAAATTTTTAATATTTAATAGTGACGATAATTTTCCAATAATATTTTTTGTTAATGCTTTTTTTAATTCACTAGTAATAAAATTAGCAGTACCTTCGGCAGTTTTAAGAGCAATATTACCTGTAAATCCATCTGTAATTATAACATTTACATTTCCATCCATTAATTGATTGCCTTCAATATAACCATAAAATTTAAATAATTTATTTTGTTTTGCTGAAAGTTCTTGATAAGTTTTTTTTATCATAACATTTCCTTTCATTTCCTCAGATCCAATATTTAAAATTGCAACTTTAGACTCTTCATTAGGAAACAAGGATTTATGCAACGCTGAGCCCATTATACTAAAATCTATCAAATTTTTCTCATCACATTCTACATTAGCACCTAAATCTAAAACTACATTCATTCCATTTTTATTTGGCCATAAAGCTGACAAAGCAGGTTTGTCTATGTTTTTAATCATTGCGATATTTAATTTTGCAATTACAAATAATGCTCCAGTGTTTCCAGCCGATATTACAACATCAGACTCACCTTTCTTTACACTTTCAATAGACATCCACATACTTGTATTTTTGCCTTTCTTAGCTGCACCTAAAGCGGTATCTTCATTTGCAATTTTTTCTGATGTATGAATAATTTCATATTTATTTTTAATAGAATATTTATCTATAAAGCCTTTAATTGGTTTTTCATCTCCAAATATTTTATAAATGCAATTAGATGAATTTTTAGAATGAAATGAAATACCATGTATAACTTTTTCTGGTGAGTTATCACCACCCATTGCATCTACTGCAATCCTAATTGTATGAGACATAATAATTAGTCTTCAGTATCTAGTACTTGTCTTCCTTTATAGAAACCTGTTTTTAAATCCATATGATGAGATAGTCTATATTCTCCAGATTTTTTATCCTCTATGATATTTTTTGGAGATACTTTAATATGAGATCTTCTTTTACCAGCTCTCGATTTAGTTGTTTTACGTTTAGGAACAGCCATAATTAAATTTAAAGATCTAATATATTGTTTATAAAAGAATTTAAAGTATTTTTTTTGAGATTATTGAAATAATTATCAAAATAATTAACAAAAAATGCTGAATTTGAATTTTCATTAATATATTTAATAAAAAATTGACCTTTTAAATGATTATTTAATTCATCCCAATTTTCTATTTCAATTAAAATTTTGTGAAATAAGTTAAGATAATCTTTCATTTTCTTGTTTATTGATACATCTCCATATCCAATTTCTCTTATAGAAATTTCTAGTTGTCTAAAATTAAAATCGTAAATTTCTTGTAATATCTTTTTTGGATTATTTGGCTGATAATTTTTTAAAAAAAAAGCAAAATGTAACAAAAAGAAAGATAACCTTATGGAAAAATTCTCATCAATATTGGTATTTTGATATAGAGATTTATTTCTAGTTAATTTAATTAAATTATTGTAAACATTAATGTAATTATTAGTCATATGTTTAAAAAATTACTAATTTTATTTATTATTATATCAGGTTGTACAACTAATAAAGTGGTCAAAAACCACGGTATTAGTTTAATTGATGAAAAATCAAAAAAATTGATAATAAATCAATCTAATAAGAACGATATATTGAAAATTATGGGACCACCCTCAACAAAGAGTGAATTTAATGAAAATATTTGGATATATATAGAACGAAAAAAAACAAGCTCATCAATTTTCAAACTTGGGAATAGAAAGCTAGTTAAAAATAATATTTTAATAGTTGAATTAAATGGTTTTGGAATACTAGAGGATAAAAAAATGTTAAATATTCAAAATATGAATAAAATTAGCTTTGAAAAACAAATTACCACAAGTGGATATACTAAGAATTCTTATATGTACAATTTACTTACGAGTTTAAGACACAAAATAAATAGTCCCTCAGAAAGAAAAAGAGTATCTGATTAAATATTATGAAGCAATTACTGCAAGTAAAAGTAAAGCAACAATATTTGTAATTTTAATCATTGGATTTACCGCTGGACCCGCTGTATCTTTGTAAGGGTCTCCAACTGTATCGCCTGTAACTGCAGCCTTATGAGCTTCAGATCCCTTGCCACCAAAATTACCATCTTCAATATATTTTTTAGCATTATCCCAAGCTCCGCCACCAGCTGTCATTGATACAGCAACAAATAAACCAGTTATTATTACACCTAGTAACATAGCACCAACCGCTGCTAATGCTGCGACTTGGCCTCCAATTGCATATATAATAAAATAAAGAACTATAGGAGATAATACAGGCAACAAAGATGGAATAATCATTTCCTTTATTGCTGCAACAGTTAACAAGTCAACAAGTTTTGCGTAATCTGGTTTCTGAGTTTTTTTCATAATACCAGGAAATTTTTTAAACTGTCTTCTCACTTCAACAACTACTGCTCCACCTGCTCTTCCTACTGCTTGCATACCCATTGAGCCAAATAAATATGGAAGCATTCCTCCAATTAATAATCCTACTACAACATATGGATTAGATAAATCAAAGGTAACGATTATTCCTTCTAATTTTGAACCTGCTTCCTTTGAAAAATGTTTTATGTCTTCAGTGTATGCAGCAAAAAGAACCAAAGCTCCTAAACCAGCTGAGCCTATAGCATATCCTTTCGTAACAGCTTTTGTTGTGTTTCCAACTGCATCTAATGCATCCGTTGTTTTTCTAACATTGTTTGGTAATTTTGACATTTCTGCTATACCACCCGCGTTATCAGTTACTGGTCCATATGCATCTAAGGCCACAACCATACCAGCTAATGCTAGCATTGTAGTAACTGCTATAGCAATACCATATAAGCCTGCAATAGTATTTGTTATTAAAATACCGGCAACTATTATTAAGGCAGGCACTGCAGTTGCCTCCATAGAAACTGCCAAACCTTGTATTACATTAGTTCCATGGCCAGTCGTAGATGAGCTAGCAACACTTTTAACAGGTCTATAATTAGTTCCAGTATAATACTCGGTAACCCATATTATTAGACCCGTAATCACTAAACCTATAACTCCACAAAAATATAAATCTTTACCATTGAATTCTTTTTCACCTACATTGTAAATTTTATTAAATCCTAAAACATAATCAGTTAGAGGATACAATAAAATTAGAGAAGTAATTGCTGTAGCAATAAAACCTTTGTATAAGGCATTCATAACATTTTTACTTTGTCCTAATCTTACGAAATAAGTGCCTAAAATTGATGTAATAATACACGCACCACCTATAGTGAGAGGGTATAACATCATTCTAATGTCTCCAACAAAGAATATTGAAGCTAATACCATTGTTGCAACGATTGTTACTGCATAAGTTTCGAACAAGTCAGCGGCCATGCCTGCACAATCACCTACATTGTCACCAACATTATCTGCTATTACGGCAGGATTTCTAGGATCATCTTCTGGAATACCAGCTTCAACTTTACCAACTAAGTCCGCACCAACATCCGCGCCTTTCGTGAAAATTCCACCACCGAGTCTTGCAAAAATAGATATTAAAGAGGCACCAAATCCTAAAGCAACTAATGCATTTACAACTTCTCTTTCATCAATACCTATTTTTAATAATATATAATAATACACTGATATTGATAATAAAGCTAAACCGGCAACTAGCATTCCTGTCACTGCACCAGATTTAAAAGCTACATCTAAACCACTTGTAAGACCTTTTCTTGAGGCTTCAGCTGTACGAACATTCGCTTCAACGGAAACTAGCATGCCAACGTAACCAGCAATTCCTGATAATGTAGCGCCTATTAAATACCCAAGACCAACAAGTGGACTAAAAGCAAAACTTATAATAACTAAAACCACTACACCTACAATTGCTATAGTTTTATATTGTCTATTTAAATAAGCTTTCGCACCAACCTGTATAGCTGAGGCTATTTCTTGCATTTTTGTATTACCTGAGCTTTTGCTTAAAATATTTTTTCCAGTAAAAAAGCCGTAAATAATTGATAAAAATCCGGCTAAAATTGTATATAACAAAATTGTTTCGCTTGATGTATCCATAGAATTTATAAATATAAAAATCGGACATTACAAAATAAACAATAAAAGGCAATAACTAACTTTTTAAAAAATGTGTGAATATCCTTTATATTTGCTTAATTTGAATACTTTTTTAGCTGAAAAAATATGATTTCTTCCCTTTTTAGGTAAAATCTCACCTATAATAGTTACTTTATGATTCATTTTTTTTGAAAGACTAAATATTTTATCTCTATCCTTTTTTTTTGCAGTAAATAAAGTTTGATAATCATCGCCGTGAAAAATAAAATTAATTTTGTCTTTTTTTTTTATTTTTAAAAAATTTGACAAATTTTTTGATATTGGAATTTTGTCAATATTTATTTTAAAACTTAAATTTTGTGTGTAAATTAATTTTTTCAAATCATCAAATAAGCCATCGGAAACATCTATAGAGCTGTTTGCAAACTTATTAAATAATTTAATTAATTTGTATGGTAGATCTGGACTGTAATATTTATCTATAAAATAACTTTTCAATTTGTTATTTAATTTAAATTTATTATTTAATAATTTAAGTCCCAAAAAACTATCACCTAGATTTCCACTAACATAAATATCGTCGTATGGAGCAGCTTTATTTCTTTCAACTATTTTTTTAGAATATCCTAATGATACAATGGTAAAAGTACATTTTTTCGAGCTAGATGTATCACCACCTGAAATTTTTATATCAAATTTTTTTTGTTCATATTTAAGACATTTTACAATTGATTTAATTTGTGATTTTAAAAAAAGGCTTTTATTTCCACTAGCAGAAATAAAATAATATTTAGGCTTCACTCCTTTGCAAATTAAATCTGATATTGATGATCTTAAAATTTTTTTTATTACTAAATATGGTTTTTTAAAATTTAAAAAATGTACACCTTCATTATATGTATCGATACTTATTACAACTCCTCTAGACTTATCAAAAAAAACATCATCTTTAAGTTTTTTTGCACTAGGATTACTTGTTGCTAAACTAGCAAAATAAGTGTTAATTAATTTAAACTCCTCCATTAAGTTCTTATTCTTTTTGAAACTTTGTCTAAAATAGCATTTAAAAACTTTGTTTGTGAATTGTTTACAAAGAAATTTGATGCATTAAGATATTCTTTTATAATTATTTTCGATGAGATATTTGGTTTGTATAAGAATTCAAATATTGCACTTTTTAAAATAATTTCTATTACTTTATCTATGTTTTTTAAATTGATATCATCTTGTAAGTGATTTTTGATTTCATCATTAATTAAATCACTTCTTTCAAGAGTGCCATTTACAACATCTTTTATAAATTTTTTGAATCTATGGTTTGGAAAAGTAAGATTTTGATCATTATTGTAGATTTTACTATAAAGTTTTTGAACAACTATAACTCTTGGATTTTTTGAGGGTGTAAATTCAATTCTCATATTAATAAGACAACACTGATATCACTGCTTTAGCAGCTTCATTACCTTTTTTAGTGCGCTCTAAAGCTTGTTTTTTGGACAAGCATGTCAAAACTCCATTACCGATAGGTTTACCGTGATTAATAGACAAACTCATCAAGCCATTATTAATTGATTGTGAAATAAATTCAAAATGAGGTGTTTTGCCTTTAATCACACATCCTAATGCTATAGCCGCATGAAAACCCTTTAAATTCTTTGAAATAATAAC
>MDTA01132904.1_pt1 | contig 12118 bp, 10 predicted proteins | sample 811151 | NCBI WGS metagenome assembly MDTA01 (sample SAMN05326648, study PRJNA326480) | marine metagenome | isolation source: seawater | place: Indian Ocean: South | collected 2010
CTCCTACAGATTTTATTTCCTTTCCAAGTGCTGCTGGTACCTCATCCAAAAGTAATTTTCCTTCATCTGAACCAGCAGCAGTGAAACCATTTCTTATACTTGTGCTACTACTAAGGTTTGCCAATTTATCAATTGCTGCTTTTGCTTTTTTCACGTTGTCATCAATAGCATTAACGTCAGACACAGCACTACTACCAATTTGACCTGCTGGATTATCAGGCGTATCTTCGGCAAGTGCTTCTGCACTAAGTGTTAAAACTAAATCAGCTAGAGTTTCATCTTGAGAATTTCCATCTGTTCCGAGGACAGCTAAAGCTGCCAATTCTCGTGGACCATTTGCTTTATTTACGTTTGCTCTAACAGCGCCGTTGGGTAATCTTTGACTAGCATTTAGAATATCTGTAACACCTTCAGCTGCTTTATCAGTGAGGCTTGGGTCAACCAATCTGGACAAAAAGGTACCCAATAGACCAGCAGATAAATCGCCGCCGCCATTGCCAGCAGGAACACCGCCGGAACGTGCTTCATGTACTGTAGTGTAATTCATTCTGTGTAGAATAACATCGACTGTATCGCCTGGACGCGAATACGAAATTGCCGTACCGACGATAAATCTATTAACTAACCCCAAATCTCCATATTCTTTTAACATTTCATCGTGTGGTCGGATAACAAATTGAAGTTTATCACGGGGAATGCCTTGTTGAAGTGCACGTTTGTAATGCGCACTACTGTGATTGGATTGTCTTAAACGTGGCAAATCTAGACATACCGTTTGACCCGGATAGATAGTATCCGTACCGTTATTGTAAAGGGTGTTAAGCCCCGCTATGGTTGCTACAAACCCTTGCTCGTATACATCCCTTGATGGGGAGAATTCAGTGACCGCAACGCCCATGTATTGGATAGTCCCCAAAATGTATCTACGGACTGCCCGTTGGTCAACATCGGAATTATCTGTAATTTCTAGGAAATTTCGGTCAGCTTGACCTACTGCTGCTGTATTTGGCGCTTGAAGGCCATTAGCAAATGAAAATACGTGTAGTTCTTTATCATTATATCTTGAGTTGGCAAGCGTACTTTTTACAAGAAGTTCGCCTTCCATAACGCGGAAAACTTCATCGTTTGTAGCTGTTTGAAAATAAGCCGTTTTGACTCGATTATATTTTACATCCTGGTACTGACGAATGTCGTATCTCACATTATAATCGAAAGAAGTTGGTCTTGCGTATGGTTTGATTCTGCGTCGTTTCGCGTTTGGATTGTACATAACTTAGAAAGGGTAGAAGATATTTATATAGGTGTTAAATGCTAATAATGGATTTGATAAGATATTTTATTTTTTTAGATTCTAACAAAACATTCCATTCTATCTAGGAGCTTGCCGGTATCAGTTACCATTTGTGCTTTAACTTGTCTTTTGACAGGAGTATTTTTAAAGGGCAAATGATGTATGACAGCGATAGGAATTTTAAAATCACATTCCATAAATTTTGCGTTTCCTCCGTTCCTCAATGTCGAAGGTCCAGAACCACGGAATCCTATACCACTATGGTCATCATTAGGTGGTGGTTCCAATACAGGTATACATTGGTAATAAGCTTCTTGGCCTATAATACCGCCAGTCTGTTGGACTAATCGTTGTGAACCATCTGGTTCATATACTGTAACAGGTGCAGAATGTTCAGTTTTAATAAAACCCAACCAAACTACTTGACCTTTTTGTAAAGCAGTATTGCCTCCGAATGCACCAAATGCTGCTCCAGCATCATGTGACCAATAGTTTGGCAAACGACAACGGCCGCGTACTGTTACATTTAGAAGACGTTGAAATTGTGACGATGTGTCCATGTCATTAAGCATCACACCGAAGTAATGCCAATCTCTTTTCAAATTGCGCAATCCCTCAGCGTCGGCTCGGTATCGACGTTTACCCGCAACACCAGAAGTATCAATATCTCTAACTTCACGTAGTTGTTGATTTAATACAGGTAAATTAGCAACGACATGGAATTGGTTTCTAGAATTTGCAGATACATCTTCTGCCTTTACAAATAAAATATCACCCTCATCATATTTCTTTTCCCATTCTTTTTGAAATGGGCGACAAAAAAGAGGAGCAGCGGCGGTAGAGTTGGTTTGTAAATCGGTTACAGAAGCTCTAATAGACGGATTTCCCAATGATTGTACAGTAGGGAGATTACGTTTACGCGTGGCTACGTTGCTTTGTGGTATACGTCCTTTTGATATAGCACCAGGTGTCGGTGCAGGGTTTCTTAATGAAGTTCCGAAAATTGAGGACATTATGTTAATATAAAACTTATAAGGCTTATTTATAGGTGTTTTATGAAAAAGAGTAAGGTGTCATCGACTTTGTATTACCAGCAGCACCTTTTGACAATGGACCTTTATAATATTTTATAAGGTCCATTTTATGCTTAGATAACTGTATCCATTGCTTAACAGCCGATGTATTAATTCTAGTTTCACCTGTTTGATTATTTCTACTTAATATATTTTGTTTCCTAAAGTGATATTGCATAGTATCTACGAATCTTATTTCGCCAGCTATCACGCGCTTAGCATTTACTCTATGTTTAGAAAAATGGTCTCGACACATTTCAGGTGTAATAGTGGGTGCCGTTAATCCTTGTTTTTCTAATGGTTTCTGTACATGTTCTGTAAACATTTCAGCCTGTAATCTATATATATCGTCATCACGTATATTACCAGTTAAGGCTGTATCTATTTCTTCCATCTTGCTTATAATCTCATGTGCGTCTCCAGTACCTCCATCCCCATGTTTACACAGTGGACAATTACAATCAATACCATGGTCTTCTTCTTCATCGTCAGAGAATGCACAAGGACAGAATTCGCCTTCATCGTCGTCCTCGCCATCTTGACCAACTGGTAAATCTAGAAGATTTAATGCCATTTATTCGTCTATATTTACCTTTATAGTACAACATAGCGCCATCGCGCGTCTTCAACGAATTGTTGTAAGGATGTATAAGAACCTTTCAATAGTTGCGAAACCCCGTTTTTTAATTCAGATGAAACAAATTCTGAAATTTTTTTCGGGTCTGACTTATTGTCTTTAAGAAAATATTCAACAGACCATGGTTCCAGTTGTAAGGCAAAGAATATCAATGAATGTTTCAATACACGATTATCATCTGATATACATAAATCCAACATACGGTCAAAACGTTTCGAACGATTTGTATGGGATTTTTTTATTTTCTTAACAAATTCTATACAACATTGATTTAATCCAGAAGAATCTGAATTCATTATAATACTATAGAGTAAATCTGTAGCCATACGATTCTCCTCTATCTTATCGGCCTGATTATAAAGATGGGGATATTGTGATTCAGTTTGAGCCATTTGAACTTTTGATATGCGACATTTACGATCGTATTTTACAAATCCGGAGTATGAATCCTTTAAACATAAAGATACTATGGACTTGTTATCGTTCACCATGGTGGTGAAATTTACAATAAAAACAAGAGCAACGAAGTTATTCATAACACCTCCAACAGATGTAATAAATGCCGTTAGATTGTATAATCAAATACGGGTTGATAAAGCCAAATATCTTTCAACTCTGATTAAAGATGGAGATTTTATTAATAAACTTAGGAAATCATCTAAAATAGATTTGTTAAACACATCCCCAGATTCTACAAAATGTGTAATTTCAAATAGTTTATTATCCCCTGAAACAGGTAAAACCTTATTGATGCATAGCCCAAATGACGACATAGTTATGTGTTGTATACATCAACGATTCGTTGAATATGTAAACAAATATTATAATATAGCCCATTTTGATGATGAAATTTTTAAAACATTCAAAAAATGGTATTTACAAAAATATAGGTCACTTGATACTATTGACCATGAAAAAATGGATACAGTATCAAACGAATTTACGACTTATAATTCAGGTAGTAAAGTAAATTTATTATATATCAAATTCAACACAATCTGTGATTTGTAGTATACATAGGGTTGTCGTATAAATAATATGTATGGTGTTTCGTTTATTATGTTTACTGCTGTGTGGTGGTTAAATGATATAGGATTACTACTCTTTTTGATAGCAAACCTATATTATAGAAATAAAGATAGATTAGGTGCTTTAGATTGTTATTCATTAATATTGATATATGCTAGATTGACACATAGTAATCTAGTAACTATACCACAGAATTTTCATCTAATAGCAACATTTATACAGCATATAATAATATTTTTTATGGCGTGGTTTATTTATACAACGACGGACAAAAACAAAATTTTATTCATAGGTATAACATGTCTTAGTTTCATACCTAACTATTATAATCCTTATGAAATTAATAAATTGAGACTCATGATTAGGGTTATATTATATTTTTTCTTAACAAATAGGATTAAAAAACCAGACGAAGGTAGATTACCAATACCTAAATATATTATGCTGTCATGGATATTATTTACGCATGAAATTTTTTGGATATTTATTCCGTTTCAAGTGGTGTACGATACATATAATTATAAAATAAATAATGGTATAGTTTAAATTAAAGTCTTCTACGTTTTATTCTGGGTTCGAAATCTCCATCTGAATCATCATCGAATTCAGCACCTTCCATGTCATCTGATGAAACGGAGGATGCATCTGTTAAATCATATTCCGTTTCAGATTCATCTGTTTCTGTTTCATCAATGAACTCATCCTCTTCTTCACTTTCGTCTACAACACTATCATCGTCGTCATCTTCTGCTACAAAATCTTCATCACTATCATCACCGTCATCTTCATCACCAGTTAATGGTTCAAATACGCCACGCCAATCGTTTTCATCGCCGCCATCTTTTTTCTGTATTTTTAAGAAATTATCCCAATTATAAGGGTCTGGACCATTGTCGTATACGTGGTCTGTTAAATCAGATAAATAACTAGTGACGCAATCCATATCTTTTTTATTAAACACCGATGTCAATATTTTTCCTTCTTTTTGTAAACACCAGCAAACATCAAAACTAGAAGAACCAGGTGCGTTGCGTTGAAGAACTGCCATCGTTAAATCATCTTCATTCATGCATAAAATTTCGTTACCTGAAGCGAATATTAATTCGCCGGTTTCTTCATGAAACGCGGTTACGAATTTTTTATTCTTACTGTCGAATCCAATTAATTTATTTTTCAAATTTTTAGCACTTTTGAAATATGTTCCCCAACCATTCCAGGTCTCATCTTCTTTCACATTAAACACACTAATATGTGTCCAACCATTGTTACATTGGACTAAAATATTTTGATTGTCAATTATTATCTTCTTCTTAGCCTGGTCTAAATGACGCAACTCATGAGCACCTTTATCATCCTTAGATACTGATGCGAATATATAATCATTCTCGTTATTTTTTGCTTGTACAATTGTTCCAGATTTTTTTGTATGATTTGTTTTGAATGTAGGCATTTGTATTGGGTAATATTTTACCCCTTATATAATCTCTTTCCACGTTTTAAATGGATGAATGTCGATTGAATCCTTTTCTGAATCATTTAAGTTGCTTATTTCGCCCATACAGTCTTCACAACAATCATTTATACCCGTTTCAACGAGTCTTGATTCTATTTTTATACAAGAAGCGGGACATGTCTTTTTTAATATATTGCTAAATGCTCCATGTGAACATATCTCTGGTTTAAAATAAGTCAAAGCGTTTACAGCTCTCCAGCATGAGTCTAAATAGCATTCATCCTGGTCTTTAAAATCTGCTGTAACTGCTGCCCAACCTAATCTTAAAGCATTATTTTCTAAAATTTGTGAAACATGAGTAATGAGTGTCACCTTTTCAATATCGCCCTCAGATGCATACTTAACCAATAATTCTTTTGATAATGAAATACATTCAGGCATTTGTTTAAGATGTCTATTATTTATTATCCATTGGACCATTTCATCCTTATCTTTAATACGTACATCTTCATCCCATAAAGGACAAACAATGTCCAACGCTTTTTCAATATTTTTAACATCTGTGTATATTTTTTCTATATCATCGTCAACGCCTGTTATTGTATTATATTTATTCATAAATGAAGACCTCTTATGACAATGTTTACAAAAATGGTCAATACTAGTCACCTTCGGTGCTTTAGGCCCGCGGAAAGCATTTGTCGTTGATTGTAAATGTTCTAATCCACATGAATCCTTCTTATGATATTTAGACGTTTCAAATGACATCAATAATTTTATATTTGGATGTCCATAAACAAATATTATTTTGAGTATAATGAAAAATATCAAATATAATCTCATTTATGTTTATAACACAGACTATATAGTGACCATTAGCTTAAATTAAATGTTAGGGAAATGGTCCCTTGCTGCCATGATGTTTCTATCTGTATCCGGTGGGCCAATAGGTATGGAAACCGCTTTATTGAATACTGAATTTTATACATTGATGGGTTTATGTTTCTGGCTATTATTCACTTATATGATACCTATTAGTATTATGTCTTATGAGTTGACCGAATTCTACGACATGAGTCGTCCAGAGGGAGGTCCAGTCGGATGGGTCTATCATTCATGCGGTAGTCGTTTAGGCATTGCTAATGCTATATGGGATATTTTAGATACATTGATAGACAATTCTATATATCCTATACTATTCGCTGATAATTTAATAAACATTGGTTTCATCAGTCCAGATTATCATTCAATAGTAGCATGGTCGATGATTGCCTTTACTTTTTTAATAAATTATAAAGAACTACAAGGTGTCGCGGCAATAATATTTGTTTTATTTTTAATGTCACCATTTATTGCTATAATGTTTGTAACACCAATGAATGACATGTATATGACAGGTAGTGGTCAAACTTCATGGACTTCTATGCAAAAAGCTTTTACTATATTAACATGGAGTATTAATGGGTTTGATATGGCTTCGCCATATGCACACAATGTTCACGAACCTACTGAAGCTTACAAATTCGCTTTTACCTTCAATGTATTGGTAACTTTTGCTATGCTAATAATAGTATTCTCCATGGGAACATATTATTTTCATACGTCTGAAGAATGGCAAGATGGATGTTTCGTAACCATGGCAAATATGGCAGGTGGTGAAACTTATCGAATATGGATGGGAATGGCAGCATGTGCCGCTGCATTCGGCGTTCTAACCGCTGAATTATGCGCAACTTCATATCTATTTATTGGACTTTCTAAAATGGGATTTTCAAAAAAGTTTGAATCAAAGATTTTTAATCTAGTTTTAAATGTTGTAATATTATCATGTTGTGTGTTGGTTAATTTGGACACGCTGATTGAAATGTCTGCTTATTTGAACACTTTAACTTTACAGTGTGAGGTATTTGCATATATTTTTTCATATAAAATGAATTGGCAACGCGGTCTAGTAATTGCACTGCTAACAACAAATAATATTATAATACTGACATGTAAAGAATATTATTGTTTCACTGCATTTGGATTTTCAATTGGATTAGCAATTGTAGGTATATGGCTAACTGAAAAGACTATTAAAGTTAACTCTTAAAGATAAATGTATCAAAATATTGCAGGAATCGGTTTGGTAATTTTAGCAAGTACATTATCTTCTATAGGTATGAATTTTCAAAAACTAGCCCATAGACAAACAGATTATCATGACCCACGTACAATGCAAAAAGTTAGAAAAGAAAAATTAACATCTGATGTATATTGTCGTCCATATATGTTATTAGGGTTTGTGTTGTCTATATCGGCTACGGTATTGGATAGCATGGCTTTATTATTCATAGGTACAACTACTATAGGTATATTAGGATGTAGTGCGATACCCATTAATGTATTTGTTTCTAGATTAATATTATACGAAAGAATAGGAACATCTGAAAAATGGTATATACTTTTAATTACTTTAGGGTGTATAGCTTGTTTAATTACTAATAAAACTCACGAAACTCTGGAAACATTTGAACGTTTTGCTAAAACAGAGACTGCTGTTTTTATTATATGTATGTGGAGCTTGGCAATGTTATTATACATGTTATGTCATTTTATAGAAAGGGTACAATTTCAATTACCAGCTTTATCAATTATATCAGGTATAATGGGTGCACAATTTGTTACGATGGGAAAATATTTATTAGATATGATATGGCTTATAGAATTTAATTACTCACTCCCGCCATTGTTGCAAATTATTGGCGTTGCGGGATTGGCTATAATGGCTGTAACATTTCAAGTTATTTTCTTAAACAAGGCATTAGAGAAATTTAATGCTACACATGCTGTAGCAATATTTCAATGTACATGGTGTGTTTTAAACGTTACGCAAGGAATAGTAATATTTGGAGATATGGAATCTGCTACGACTGTTGAATATATTATTTTCATGAGCGGTTTTTTAGCTGCTATAACAGGTGTTGTTGCACTTTCTAGACAAATTGGAGTTGAACCTCCTTCATATTCCGACCGCAATCCATCATCGACTTCCCTTTAATATGATGATATAAACGGTCCGGATGTTCGGCGGATGGATAAGATTTATCTAATATTCCACCTTCTTTCAATGCTCCAATTACAATTTCAGAACAAAACCAACGAGGCGACATGCCTAAATAAGTGTAAAACATGGGTTTGGGAGCAAATATACCAGCCCAATACATAAAATATCCTAAATGATTGAAACCTTCGCCAACATGTGCATTACAAAAATTTTTCATTGCTTTATAATTTTGGTCAGTGACATCTATGCTTCTAAACTCCCATTCTTTACGACTAAATCTTTTTTTATTCATATGGACAGTTCCAGAATATACAATAGAACATGCATCACCATAAACTTCAGCAGAATTACGTAATGCGTCGTTTTTAGGTACAAATAATAGTTCAGCATGTATATAGGGAGCTCCATTGCGCGGAGCACGAGGAGCAAAGTAAGATGCAGCTGAGTTTAACCATGATTCTTGTAATACAGTGCTGTCAGAGCGTACAAAACATACCATAATTTGCCGGTTTTTAACCATTATATTTAATATTAATTAGCCTTTTATATACTTTTATTCATCCGAGTCAGAATCTTCTGCCCACGCGGCAGATACCTGATTTGGAATTCTATCTATTTTACTAATAATCGCTGCCAAATTATCAGCATCGTCATCAGACGTTGAGGATGCGAACCCGCCAGACTGTTTAGAAAAGGAACTGGAAGAAGCCCATGCCGATTCAACAGTATCTTTAACAGATTCTACATCACTAGCTGAAGACGAAACCCACGTTGGTACAACAGCAGATTCTTTATCAGAAACCATTGCGATACCATCACTATCACTAGTTGAAGATGCCCATTTAGCAACTTCGTCTTCTGTCTTTTTCCAACTTGATTGCCATCCTGTCTCTTCTTCATCTTCAACCAATGCCTCTGAATCACCGTCCGTACCAGAAGTTAGCACAAACGCTGGTGCTGACAATTTAGTTGATAATAAATGTGAAACATTGCTTACCATTACACTAGGTTCAGGTTTTAATCCATTATCCCCTACAAACGCCGGATTTATACCAGCTATATCCAATTGCTGCTTATTTTGACCAGTTGATAAATCAAGAGGCATGTATTTTTTATATCCATTTTCGTTCGCATCGAAATTACCTGCCTGAAGTATAATCTGTGGCAAATGAAATTTGACATTTAACATTTTCCCTGTATTTTTGTCCCTAAAATCAACTAATGGAATATTTAGCACTTTATATGACCCGCCGTCCGAAAATCCAACAGTTATGAACTTATCTAATTCGTTTAAAACTTTACCATCACTATCAATTGCACCGAAGGTAATAGTAGGATTTTTATTTCCATTATATACCGCATATAAATCTACTACAACATTTTGTTTGGCAGTTACGAATTTTTTCTGTGTTATTTCAATCATATTTGCTTTAGCTTGAGATAAAGCAGTGATATTTGCACTGTCTTGCATTTTATTCTTTGGTAATTTTATCAAATTAAATTCTTGTTCTGGTAAAACTATATGCATTTGTGTAAGAATATCTTTTTTACTTAGCGTTGTTGTTCCACCTGCTTGTTGTACCGCAGTCCTATTTTTTTCAAATTTGCTGCCTTCATTATAATATTCCTCTAGATAAAGATGTAAATGGTCAGCGAATTTATCCTGTGTTATGTCATCACTTGTCATTTTAAATTCATTGTACAATGGTAGATAATTCAATTCTTCCTGTGCACCAGTAATATTTCTTCGTGGGTCTTCTCTAATTTCTCTTAGTACATCATTACCGTTTGCTATGGCTAAGGCAACACGTGTATGTAATACTTGTATTTTTGGGCCTCCGACTCCTGGCTGAATTACATATCTATTATTTCTACCCAATTGGTTACCAACAGGTATCGAAGAATCAATAACACCACCTTCTATCGTTCCTGATGGAGTTTCAAACAATACGGTTGAACCAGGTTTGAAGATAGGTTTTACTTTTTCTATTGGAAATTTTTTATCACCTCCTCCAGAAACATTTACATGTAAATGGCCATCTACCGTAGTATTAAATTTTGATGTAGTTCCTGTTGTTACACCTGTTGGTGTATCAACTAACACATTACTAATACCATTTTTACCATACGGACCAACTTGTACTATATTTGCGTATAATACATTTTTAATTACAAATTTTTCCGTTACACGTATATCAGCCACTACTACAGATTGAAACAAATCATTGGAACTTACACCCGATTTGTATTTATCAATAGCGTCTTTATAAATAAACTTACCGCTATTTTCTATTGCCGAATTTAATTTATTAGTAGCTTCATTTAATTCTTTTTGGGCCTGTTCAACTTGTGACGCGACTACAGGGGTTGCGTTACTAGTATTTGTGAGTTCTAGTGCTTTTGTTTTTACATTTTTCTCTAAAGCATCCTTCGTTTTTGTGTCTAAAGTGGTATAAACATTTAACAAATGTATACTTTCAATGTGACCCGATAACCCTATACCTGTGTCAAATATTGTTTGGTCTTTAAGTTTATTCTTATTATATTCTAATACACGTGAAGCTAGTAACTGCCTTTCTAATCTACCATCGTCGCTACCGTCGGGATTTTTTACATAAAAATGAACAAAAGTCCCAGGTTTCAATGGCAAATCATAAAACCGTGTATCGTAATAAGATTGGCCGTTAGCCGTTGACCCTAAATAATTTCCCTGTGCTATGTATGATAAATCTCTACTACCCCAATCAATATTTGTATTTGGAGCTCTATACAACCTAAACGGTTCATGTTTATCGTCATACGTCATAAGCGAAGAACCAGCTACTGAAAAGTCTTTCACAATAGTACGATTTGTATAAACCGGTACTAAATTTTTCTCATTTGCTAGAACCTCTGTGTCTCCAGACACGCTATAAATAATAAAGTCACCTGGCTTATTTCCTTTTCTATCTGTACCTAGACCTGACCATACAGCTTTATATCTATCCCCAGTGCCTCCACCTCTTTTTTCATCATATAATAGGTATTGAGAATAAGGCAGTGATTTAATTTCACTTGAATATCTCCAGAAAGAACCTCCACCATATCTTAAATCTCCAGGTGCTGCAATATTTCTGTCAGGGCTTGTTAATAATTCTTTATCATTGACAGCATCTAATATTATATTTCCACGTTTAACACGGTCCTGGAAATTTAAACCACCTCCATTTTGTTTAGTTAATTTAACAAGAAGTTCAATCCTGTCGCGTAATTCTTGAACTTCAGTGCGTTGTTTTTTCTCAATGTCTCTCAATTTCTTTTGATAATCTAATTCTTTCTTTTTTAACTTTTCTTTGGATTTTTCTAAATCGTCCTTTATTTTTTTAATAAAATCATCTTGAAATTGTCTTGTCTTCTGTTGGTATTTTTTTTGCATTTTGTTCAACTCATCTTCAACTCGTGTTAATTCATTACCTTTTTGACTCTGTTGGGCCTTCCAATTTTTTATACTACCTGGAATGTTATCATCACCTTTTAAAGTCGATTCAGAGGCAAGTTCGGCGGCTGTTAATGTACGTGTCTTAGCAGCAGCAGTTATTGCAGTAAGTTC
>MDTA01022244.1_pt1 | contig 12117 bp, 4 predicted proteins | sample 811151 | NCBI WGS metagenome assembly MDTA01 (sample SAMN05326648, study PRJNA326480) | marine metagenome | isolation source: seawater | place: Indian Ocean: South | collected 2010
TCAGATTCTTTAAACAAGTTCATTGATCTTGATCCTTATGTTTCCTATTTCATCCCTGAACACTACTACACAATTGATTCCATACTAAATAACCATCCAGAGTTTATTAAACTTGAATTAGATCAAGAAAATATCAACATTAACACTTCCAACATTTCAAAAGCTGGGTGCTGGTTAAAGTTCACAATTCAAAACACCTCAAATTTTAATCTTCATTACTGTTTTAGAAACGATGGAACGGCAATGGTGAAAAAGATTTATGAAATGAACAGAAATTTCTATAATGAAAAAATAACTGGAAAATCGATTGTTTCCTCGAAAAGAGCATACAGACATGGTATGGAAGAAAGAATACTTATAGACATTTTACCTAATAAAGAAAACACGTACTATTTTTACATTAACGACCTTACTCAAGGCATAATCAATGTTCCTTCTACTGAAATCATACCAGCAAAATTTTTATTAGAGGCAAACAGAAAGTCAAATTATAAATTTGGAATTTTTATAGGAATCATTTTCATTATTTTATTAACCAATTTAACTCTTTATTGGTCTACGAAACAAAACACCTACATTTACTACTGCTTGTACCTATTATTTTCAGGAATTTTAATTTTATCGCTTTCTGGAACCCTATTCGAACTGTTTCTGCCCAATCAATTATGGGTCACTCATCCAATAATTCCTTTTGCATCTTCATCATTAACCCTAATTTTTTATGCTCTATTTAGCACTTCATATCTTGAGATAAAAAAACTTTTTAAAGTTTGGGGTAAAGTTCTATTTTTCTTCATTTTCTTTTCAATAATTCTTATTTTCTTTTACTACCTAATTATACACTTTCATTTAATTAAAACAATACAAAGAATTAGTATAGTATGGACCTTAATTGTATACATCTGTTGCACCATACCTGCTTTTTTTAAAAATAGTTTTCATTCAAAAATATACCTTATCGCCAATCTATTTTTATGTTTAGGAATGGCACTAATATTCTACATATCGATTAACCGTATTAATGTATCAATACAAGATTTATTAATGCTATCAATAATATGTCAAGTGACTACATTATCTCTAGGAATTGGAAAAAAAATGAGCACACTAAGAAAAGAAAAAAATGAAGCTCAAAAAAAAGCAATGCAACAGCTAGAAAAAAAGGTTGATCAACGAACTAGCGAGCTTAACCAAAAGAACAATATACTGGAAATTAAAAACAAAGAAATTAACGACTCAATTAATTATGCTAAAAGAATACAAGATGCCATTTTACCTGGAAAAGGACAACTATCTAGTTCATTTGAAAATAATTTTGTATTGTACCTACCTAAAGATATTGTAGCAGGTGATTTTTACTGGTTAGAAAAAACACCTAACTCCAACCTACTAGCTGTAGCTGACTGCACTGGACACGGAGTTCCTGGAGCAATGGTTTCTGTTGTTTGTTATAATGCATTAAACAAAGCAGTTAAGCAATTTAAAATCGAAGATCCTGCATTAATTCTTGATAAAACAAGAGAATTAATTATAGATGCTTTCTCTAAAAATGCTATTGGCATAAAAGATGGAATGGATATTTCATTAATCAACTACCATCCACCTACTAAAAAATTATTGTTTTCTGGAGCAAATAACAACTTATTACTTATAAGAAATAATGAAATAATAGAGTTTAAAGCAAACAAACAACCCGTTGGAGATAGTGACCACCATACTCCATTTAGCAATCATAAATTATCAATAAAAAATAATGACATCATCTATCTTTATTCTGATGGTTATGCTGATCAATTTGGTGGAGAAAAAGACAAGAAATTAAAATCTAAAAATTTCAAGACACTATTATTGAAAATTCATAATCTAGAAATGGAAAAACAAAAGACTGAATTATATACATTTTTCAATAACTGGAAAAAAAATTCAGAGCAACTAGATGATGTTTGTGTAATTGGCATAAAATTCTAATATCATCTGATGATAAACTCTATTTTCCTTTCAAAAGTATTTCCTAGCTGATCTACAAAAACAAAATGATGAAATCCCTCATTTGCTACTATTTCAAGCTTGTGGGATATAGATGTTTTTCCTAGATATTGTTCGTCCATATACCAATAAATTTCAGCATTAGGGTCCTTATGAGCAATTTCAAAAATTGAGGCACTGATTTCACCATTTAAATCTTTGGGAACAAAAATCTTAAGCCCATCATTAGGATATACCAAATCCATAACCCACTCATTATTTTCAATACACTCTGGATGAATGTCTGGAATTTTTTGATAGTCTGGGTGATTTAATCTATAATATCTTTCTTGTAAAGGAGGAAGTGTAAACCATATTTTTTCCTTCATTTCTGCCACAGCATAACATTTACTATTTACCCTGTAACGAAGTTGATTATCTAAATGAATCTTTTTATGAAATGAGCATGTTGGAAACTGCAATCCCATTTCACAGGCGTTTATGTATTTAGTATCAGGACAAAGATCAGACTTTCTATAACCACTTTTCGAGCAAACTTCAATTGGTATTAAATCCTGAAAAGGAGAAGTAAACCATGATGTTTTAGGAAGCTTATCAAATACATCAAACATCAAAGGAGCAGCCATCTTTAATCCTGTTAAGCCTGGTCTACCCTCACCGTCTGCATTTCCTACCCATACGCCAACTATATATTCAGGTGTTATTCCAATACTCCATGCATCTCTTTGGCCAAAACTTGTTCCAGTTTTCCATGCAATATCACTTGATGAATCAAAAATTTTCCAAGCACCTTGCTCTAATGGACGATTAACTTGTGTTAAAATTTGAAATGTCTGAAAAATTGATGCTTTTGAAAACTGATTTAATTCAACAACATTAGTATTGGTGGATGCTAGCATGTATGTAGGTCTTTGTAAAGAAGAATTATTCAATTTTCTTGCTAAATAATAGTATGCCGAGCAAAGCTCCCAAAGATTACATTCAGCTCCTCCTAATATTAAAGATAATCCATAGTGTGAAGGACCATGATTTATGGTAGTAAAACCTAGCTCTTTTAAGCGTTTGTAAAACTCTGGAACTCCATAATGCTGCAAAAGTTTTACTGCAGGAATATTTAAAGATCTAACTAAAGCATCAGAAGCTTTAACAGCACCATCAAAGCTTCTATGAAAGTTTTGAGGAGAATACCCAGAAATTTTAGTTGGAACATCTTCCAATAAAGCATCTGGAAGCAAAGTACCATTTTCCAACATAGACATGAACAAGAAAGGTTTTAATGTACTTCCAGTACTTCTTCTAGATGATATTATATCTACCCTAGATCCACAATCCTCTACCACACATTTGGTATTTCCTATGTAAGAAATTACCTTTCCCTTTTTTACGTCAAAAACTAAAATAGCAGCATTTTGAATTTCATTATGAGAAAGTCTCTGGTGATGTCTATCAATAAGTTCATTTAAGGATACCTGAAGATCTTTATCAATCGAAGTTTTAACAATCTTGTTTGATTTACCTTCCTTTGCCACTCGATTTATAAGATGAGATGCGTGTTGTGGAAGTGCAAGAGGTTTTTGTGGTAAAGGCTCATCTTTGGCAAGACTACAATCTTCCAAAGAAAGAATTCCCCTTGATGCTAATTTGTCCAATAATCGGTTTCTTTTATTACGTAATTTCTCTTGATTTTTTCCTGGATATATCAACGAAGGAGCATTAGGCAAAACAGCAAGTGTAGCAATCTCTCCCCAAGAAAGTAAATAGGAAGCTCTTCCATAATATCTCCATGAAGCAGCCTCTAACCCTACTACATTCCCCCCAAATGGTGCGTGTGAAGCATAGGTATTTAAAATTTCATCTTTAGAATGCGAAAGCTCCATTCTTAAAGCCATAAAAATTTCAATTAACTTCTCTTTATATGTTCTCGCTTTTCCTTTTCTAGAGAGTCGAATTAACTGCATTGTTATGGTGCTTCCCCCACTAACTACTTTTTTAGAAAATAAATTTTGATAAAATGCTCTTACAATAGATGCTGGATTTACGCCAAAATGATAATAGAAATATTCATCTTCAAAATGAATTACAGCCTGCTTATATTTATAGTAAACTGAATCTGAGGATGGGAATCTCCATTGTCCATCACTTGAAATTCTTGCAGAAAGTAAACTACCATTGTTACTTTCAACAACTGTAGAATAAGGATCGTTAAAAAGTGTTTTTGGAAAAGAAAACCAAAAAGTGATTAAAAACAACAAGCCCAAGAAAAAAAAAAGGTTTCTTTTTTTATTTCCTTTTTTTATTAACCTAACTAAAATCCACATTGTTATTTTATCTCACTTAATTCTCCCCCAGGTTGAGTAACCTTAACCCTTGTTCCACCAATACGAGCATTAATCTCATTATCGTACATAGCTTCACAGTAAACTGTAGGTAGATTAAACTCCCCTAAATAAGAAGCATTCAAAATAACTCTAAACTTCTTTTTCTTATTTCTATTAATGTTAAAATATGTCATTACTCTATCATCTCTAAAGTCTTGATAATCTGGAACATCTTTTAAAAGAGTTGATGAATTAACATCCATTCTAGTATTTCTAATCTCCCAACCAGAAGGAAATAGCTGAGTTAGTGCAAGTTCAGTATAATTAGACTTTAATCCCGGATGATAAATCTCTACTTCAGCCATAAAATCTGTACCTTGCTCAATCTCTGTTGGATTAAGCTCATTTTCTTGCAGATCAAGATATCGGATAGTCATTTTAAGGTTACTTTGAGCAGAAGAATTGTCTCCATGTAAAGGTATTCCACTAAGCTGTTGTTTGATAAATAGTTTCTTTTTAGAGTTGTTTGTCACCTTAACATTTCCATTTCCATCATTATTAAATGATAAAGTATTTTGACTTATTGGAGACTTAGTAGTTAACGAACTACTTTTTCCATTTATAACAACATCAAAAGACATTTCTTCATTAACATCATTTCCAACATATTTACTTATTGCCATTAAAGAATAAGCAGTTGTTTGAGTACTGTACCAATATTTTGAAGATAGACCTTTAGAAATATTATCCATAATAGATTTACCAGTAGCATAATCACCAAGTAAAGTAAGCACCTCTAAAATCATAGCCTCGTCTCTTGTTTTGCTTCCGTAAGTATAAGAACGAAATTTATAGTCTTCCACCTGAATACCTAAGTTATTAACAATAGATTTTGCCACTTCTTTTTTACCTGCAAGTAAATACGCTCCTGCTAATCTCCATTTAGAAGTAATTGAAAGATCCTTAATCTCTTTCATTCTATTCATGGCTCCAAGAGCAGGCTTTTTAGCTAAAGCAAGTGTATAAAGCCTGTAAGATTGCACAAGTTCATTTGAAGTACCACTATTATAGTATCTACTCCAAGTATTGGCTCGTTGCTTTTGAAATTTAATCCAATTTTTAATTAAATCATCTGGAACATTATAACCTTGATTTTTTGCTTCAATAAGAAAATGTCCAGCATAGTTCGTGCCCCAATCTGAAGCACCATTATTGTTGTTTGGCCAATATGAAAAACCACCATTTGTTATTTGGAAAGATCTTATTCTTTTGATTCCTTGATCAATATTGTTTTGAATTTTACTTTTTTCTTGGTCGGTTAAATCCAATAAATTTGAAAGGAATAATTGAGGAAATGCAGATGAAGTAGTTTGTTCAATACATCCATGTGGGTATCTAATTAAATACTTTAGCCTACTTTCCAAGTTTAATGGAGGAATACTTGAAACTTCTAAGACTCCTGAATTGGTCCCTTTTATTCCAATAAAACTATAATTACTTGACCAAGAATTTCCAGGTTCAATTACAGCTTCAACAATATCTTCAACTCTAGGATTCGGAATTCGAACCGCTATATCAATTTCATGAGCTGCCTTCTTTTTACCACTTTTGACTGTCACTTTAACTTTTCCCTTACCTATTTGATCAACCACTTTTAAATTGAAATTAATCACCTGATCTCCAATCTCATTAAAAGAAAGATTCTTTGTAGATTTATCTGCTATTGAAAAAAACTCATTTGTTTCAACTGAAACAGAGACATTTTTAATGGATTTATCCATTGCAAAAACAGTAACTGGCAAGGTTACATTGTCTTCTGGAGAAACAACTCTAGGAAGTGTAGCAAGCACCATTAAAGGCTTTTTAACTGGCGTAGTTTTCTCTGAACTACCATAGGCACCATTATCTCCAGCAACAACCATTGTTCTGACAGAACCAATGTAATTAGGCATCATAAATTTATGGGTTTTGGTTTGTCCTGGTTCAACAGTGAAAGGCCCTAAGTAAATAACTACAGGTTTAAAACGATTTACTTTGCTAGCATCATTTTCTTTTTCAAATTCATCACCACCAAGAGCTAGTAATCCAGCCATTTCACCAGAATAAGCACCAATAACATATTTATACATGTCCCATGTTTTAACTCCTAAAGCTTCTTTAGCATAAAAATGATACCAAGGATTAGGAGTTTTAAAATTGGTTAAATCCAATAATCCATCATCAACTACAGCAAGTGTGTAGGTCATTTTCTTGCCTTTTTGCTCACTAACATTAACAACTACTTCCTTCTCTGGAGCTAATTCATCAGGCATATCAATTATAGGTTTTAAAATGGTATTAGGATCTTGCACCTTAATTGATTGGATACCATATAATCGAATAGGAAGATCGTTTTCTTTATTAACATGTGGTTGAACTAAAGATATATTTACAAAAACGTTAGGAGCCATTTCAGGAGTTGCATCAAATGAAAACTTATGCTCATTTTCCTTTGGATCTACCCAAAAGGTTTGAACAACCTTAGAACCAGACTCAATACTTACCAATGCCCTTCCTTGATTAAACTCAGGTAATTCAACATGAATTTTATCTCCAACATTATATTCTTTTTTATCTGTAGAAAAAACAAGCATTTCAGCGCCTTGAGGATTATCTGCTCCAGAGTTATTCCACCACCCTTTATAAGTCAAGTAAAAAGTTTCTCCAGTACTATGGCCAGAAACAGGATCGGTAATTCGAATAAGTTTTCGTCCATAGTAATTTTTATCAAAGCTCATTTCATAAATTAGCTTACCGTCTTTTGTATCAACAACATCTGATTTAATCAGATGTTTAGAACGATTGGAAACGTATCTTGCCAAGTCATCATTGTATGATCTTTCCCACCACCATCTCCAACGCACATCAAAAATTTCAATTTTTAATCCTTTACGATCAATAGGATTACCATTTTCGTCTACGGTAACAATGGAAACTAAATTTTCATCATTGCTGTATAGTGCACCATTCCAACCTTCTCCCTCAGGAATTTTAACACCCACGTAAGAAGAAAATGGAGAATAGCTAATGCTGTAATTATTAATACTAAAATCTCCACTTTTTTCGAATACTCTAGTTTTAAAGTTTGCTTTTAACATTCCTGGTGATTCATTACCCACATTAATATCTGGGTCAAAAGAAACTTTTCCTTCAGAATTGGTTTTACCCTCAAAAATGAGTCGATCATCAGATCTAAAAGATTTAGAGGGGTCATCAAAACTATAGTTATCAAATTCTTTAAATGAGGTTTGACCTCCCTTTAAAGATAATTCTACATCCGTTTTAAGATCTTTTGCTTTTGCTCCATGTAACCATGAAGATTGAATTTCACATGACTGATTCCCCTTAGAAATAAATTCACCGTTAAAATCCAATTTAATCTTTAAACGGTTAGGTTTAACCGTTTCGATTTTTAGTGTTTTAGATATCACTGTACCACCTACTCTTACTTTTGCCAACCAATTCCCTGTAGGTGATGTAGATTCTGTTGCTGTTCTGAAATCATAAAAGCCATTTTCTGAAGAAACTTTAACCTTACGTTCATAAAGCTGATTATCAGGATTATACAATTCAAATACCACGGGGTGGTTTTCGGCTATCACATCGTTTTTATCCTCTAAAATAAGAGAGAGATATAATGAATCTCCTGGACGCCAAACACCTCTTTCACCATATAAGAATCCTTTTACACCTTTTACTACTCTATTTCCACTAACATCAAACATACTTACTGAAAGTGAAGACCCATCATCCAATCTTAAATATCCCTTTTGGTTATCTTTTGTAGCTACCAAGAAAAATGGCTTTGCACTAAGATCTATTTCGGTTAATCCATCGGCATTAGTAACATTTGATTGAATCAGCTGATTTTGATAATTATAAACATCAATTGTAACTGCATCTAAAGGATTTGTTGTTTTTATATCAGTTACTGCAACATTTAATTTATTAGTAGCAGATTTTTTAGCTATAATTCCCAAATCTGAAGCAAAAATATTGCTTGAAACAGATCGGTTATTAACTCTGTAATATGAATCTTTACATGGGTTATCTCTATCTTCCCATCGATATTCATAATAGTAATCGTCCTCATAATAATCGTAGTAATCATCCCAATAATAAGAATTTGGCCCATCATATTGAGCAAACTCAGGATCTTCACCCTGAAATATTTCATCAGCAGCAGTATACTCCTGCTCACATGGATAGACAGATTGTGATCGATCGAAACTAAGCTGAACTTTATAGATTGCTCCTGGCTCTATAGTTATAAACTTAGAAAGATCAATCGAGAAAGTATTCCATGAACCATAGTCAATAGCTTTTTCCGAAAGTAACTCTACCTGATCTTTAAAAATAATTCTACCAACTCGTTTAATTTCTCTAGAACCATTGAATTGATTAACCTGAAAAAACTGAGCAATATTATCTTCAAAAATTTTGATGATTTTAACATTTACACCTTTTAAATTAACCGCCTTAAAAGGATAAACTAATCCATCTGTACTGGGAAGAATAACACCATCAGTTAGAGACTCAATAGCTGGTTTAATGCTTGTAAAAGTGACTTTTTGTTCATATGAATTTTGCAGATTATAACCCATAATATTCTTTAAGCCTTGATCAACTATAATAGTGTAATCACCACTTAATCTATTTCTAGGGTAAACATTAACATCATTTCCATCAATAGATAATCGAACGCTGATATTACTGTTTTTAAATCGTATAAGTCCATCAATATTTTGTTTCTTTTTTAAGGGGTCAGAAAAATGAAGAGTTAGTACTTGATCTGGATGCTGAGCTATAGTAAAATTGGTAACAGAAAACTCCCCTAAAGGAGGAATTGAAATAATTTCAGCTCCATCTTCTTTAGCGCCAATTTCAGTTGAACTCCAAAGAACATCAACTGATTCTAGAGATTCATTTCGCTGTATACTATCTATAACAAACTCATGAGACAAACCATCTTGAGAATGCTCCCAATAAAGAGCTAATTTTTTGGAAGACTGAACAACATCAACAATAGATTCCAAAATTTCAGCATCTACGTAATCAGCAGTGTGAATTTTACAGAGAGCTTTTTGCCAATGAAGATCATTTTCGTTAACCGCCTTTAGACCATTAAATTCAAAAAATACAGCTTGCTGAATCGTTTGAAATTGAAATTCGAAATTTTTTAAATCATCAGAAACCTCCAATAAATCACCTAAATTAAAGTTAGCAGAATAAGTTACTCCAGATGGGAGCAATTCATTTGGTGTAAATTCTAAAGTTCTGCGATCAACCCACTTTGTAGTACCTTCAATAGTTGGTTCAAAGTCAAATAGATTTTTTTCAATACCAGAATTAAATACTTCTTCACTAACATCGTCAATCAAACGAATGTTGATAACAGAAGAGTTGGAAATTAAACCAGAAGTATAGCCAGAAACATGACCATTAAATATAGGCTTAGTTTCGATAGATGCACTTTTATTACTTCCACAATAGTTGAAAGTTAAAACAACAACAACAGCAAATACTATAAAAGCAGCAGACTTTAAAATAGTTTTCATATTTGAGTTTTTAAGATGCAATTGCATCAATTATAAAATTTCATTAATTATTTTTTCAATTGTAAAGCCTTCCGCTTCAGCAATATAATTACGAACCAAACGGTGTCTTAAAATTGGTTGAGCAACAGCTTTAACATCCTCAATATCAGGTGAATACTTTCCGTTAATTGCAGCATGACATTTAGCTCCTATTATTAAATACTGAGAGGATCTAGGACCAGCACCCCAAGAAACGTACTTTTTAATTAAATCAGGTGAAGAATCAAAACCTGGTCTTGTTCTTGTGTTTAATTTAACAGCATATTCAAGTACATTATCTGGCACGGGTATTTTACGTATTAAGTTTTGAAAATAAATAATCTCCTCTTGTGTAATTACATTATTAAGTTTTGGTACAACATCTCCAGTTGTACTTTTCACAATTTTAATTTCTTCCTCAAATGACGGGTAATCAACCCATATATTAAACATAAATCTATCAAGCTGAGCTTCAGGAAGAGGGTAAGTTCCTTCCTGTTCAATGGGGTTCTGTGTAGCCAACACAAAAAAAGGTTGTGGCAATTGATTTGAAACTCCTGCTACAGTTACGGATTGTTCCTGCATTGCTTCAAGTAATGCCGCTTGTGTTTTGGGAGGAGTTCTGTTTATTTCATCTGCCAAAATAATGTTAGCAAACAATGGCCCTTTTACGAATTTAAAGTTTCTTTCAGAATCCAAAATTTCAGAACCAATAATATCTGAAGGCATTAAATCAGGGGTAAACTGTATCCTATTAAAAGATAAGCCCAATACATCAGCAATAGTACTAACCAATAATGTTTTTGCCAATCCAGGAACTCCAACTAATAAACAATGTCCCTTTGAAAATATAGAAATTAAAACCTGTTTTACCACTTGATCTTGACCAACAATAACTTTAGACACCTCCTCTTGAAGTGCTTTGTATCGGTCTACAAAAGCATCTAACCCCTCAACATCCGATTTATACATTTATTTAAATTTTAAGAATATAAATATAAGTGAAATTACAGTTCAATCATTAAAGAAAATACAGCAAACAAATAGTTGCTAAATACTACTATCTTTAACGCAGAAATGAATGAAAATTGTGTGCCATATAGAATAGTTTTACCTCAAGGAGAAAAAACAGGAATTTTACTGAGTATTCCACATTGTGGAATTGAATTTCCTAAGGAAATAAAAGACAACTATAAAACAGACTTAATTCAACACCCTGATGACACTGATTCCTATTTAGAAAAATTGTATGATTTTGCTTCTTCAATGGGGATTACCGTAATTCAAGCGGTATATTCAAGATGGGTAATCGATTTAAACAGAACACCAGAAAACAGTTCGCTTTATAGTGATGGTAGAATTATAACTTCATTATGCCCAACAACTAATTTTTTTGGTGATAAAATTTACACAGATCAATCCCTAGAGCCAACTTCTAGCGAAGTCGAAATAAGGTTAAACAAATACTACTATCCTTACCATAATAAAATTGACGAAATTCTAGTTGAGCTTAAAGATGAATTTAAAAATGTAATTCTTTGGGATGCTCATTCAATTAGAAGAAAGGTTGAAACCATTCAAAGAGAACCGTTCCCAGATTTAATTCTGGGAAATAACGACAAGAAAACAGCAAGTGAAAAAATTATTAAAGCTGTTTTAGCCACTTTAAAAGATAGCAGCTTTGAAGTATATCATAATCATCCATTTAAAGGAGGCTACATAACTAGATCTAAGGGTAAACCAACAAAAAACATTCATTCCCTTCAACTTGAAATGGCTAAAGATTTATACATGTCTAATAATGAAACGGTTTACGATTCAAAAAAAGCACAGATGATTCAAAAAACACTAAAACAAGCACTAACAACATTAACCAATTTCACTAATGAAAGAGTTTAATTTTAAAGGTCTTCTACAAAAAGATGGATGGATTGAAAATGCAAGGGTAACTACTGACGCAAATGGATTAATTAAATCAATAGAAAAAGTAAATTCTTCCCAAAAAACAACTGACTATGCTATAGCAGGCTTTCAAAATGCACATTCTCATGCTTTTCAATACGCAATGGCTGGATTGGCAGAGCTACACTCTACATCACCTAAAAGTAATGATTTTTGGAGCTGGAGAACAGCTATGTACAATCTAGCTCTATCAATTTCTCCTGATGATATGGAATCTATTGCAACAATGCTATACA
>MDTA01097303.1_pt1 | contig 12117 bp, 10 predicted proteins | sample 811151 | NCBI WGS metagenome assembly MDTA01 (sample SAMN05326648, study PRJNA326480) | marine metagenome | isolation source: seawater | place: Indian Ocean: South | collected 2010
AGAACATACATGATCAATGGAGGAAGTTTCTCGAATGCAGCTGAAATAATAGGAAGTAATTCCCTAGTGATAATCAGACAGCGATTGAGGATTCTGGTTGAACATGTTTCGGATAGCTCAGAGCGAATGGTGGTTAAAGGAGAGGAAGAAAGCCTTCCGTTCAGGATTGATATTGTTGGTTTAACACCCAAAATGATCGATGATGAGCTTGTTCAGTTGTCAATAGATTTGGGTTTCAGTGGTGATCGAATCAGACTTGGCGACAACCTCCACGTTGAGTTACTGAAAGTCCTTGCTAAATCAAACAAACCAATGGGAATCACTGACCTGATGGAGGAGACTGGAGGGAGTAGGGCAAGAGTTGGACGGATTCTAGACCGGATGAGATGCGCTGGTTTATTGGAACGAGCTGTTGTTGCTTCAAGGTTAGATGTGGATATTTTCAGTGGTCTACTGAGGCAATACAGAGCAAGGGGGATGGATTGGCTGGTAGGGAGAGGCGGCCTCTCAAGATTGCCGAAAAAGGTTCGAGAATCCCTAACAGAAGACTTGGAAAAAGGGTCCCACACCTTGGAGAAAATGTCAGATTCCATAGGCGACCTGACCATCAATGAAAAAAGAGTGATGTTGAACATGCTTGGTGGTCGCGTTCCACTCGGCTATCGGGTCACAGGCTCAACAGGAGAAGATGTGATGAGGTCGATTTTGATTGGATTGGAAAGGGTCATCTCAAGAATCACAACCATATCTGGTCGTTTGGACGATGTAATTTCGAAATTAGACTAGTGTGCCATGGCACTGCACTCAAGATCCCTAAGATAGGTAGAAACCATCCTACCTAGCTGTTGATGACTTTGGGCCTTGTGCAGGGACACCCGCATCGCGGATGCTCCCGGCAAGCCCTTCGTGAATGAGATGGCATGCCTCTTGGAATTCTTACTCCCTGCTTCGCCATATACCTCATCGCACAGTGTCAGATATCTCTCCCAGCACCATATTCTTGAGATGATTGGATCGTCAAATTCCCAAGGTGGTTTTTCTTTGGTCCATCCAAGTTCCTTCTTGATTGTGTGAAAAATCATGGGTCTTCCAATTGCAGCTCTCCCTATCATCAAACCTGCCGCACCAGTCACACTCAGGCAGGATTCAGCAGATTTCGCATCGGTTACATCCCCATTTGCAATCACAGGTATAGATACGGAGTTTACGATTTGATTGATGGAATCCCAATCAGCAATGCCTGAATATCGCTGTTTAAGGGTTCTACCGTGTACGCACACACGAATAACCCCTTCAGATTCCAGTCTCTCAGTTATCTCGAGGGCCGTATCCGGTATTCCGCCAGTTCCCAATCTCATCTTGACGGATATTGGGACCTCTGAGGCTCTTATACAGGCTCTGACTAGTCTAACTACTTGATTCGGATCCCTAAGCAGGGCTGCACCGGCATTATTCCTACATACTTTTGGGGCTGGACATCCAAAGTTGATGTCGATTACATCTGCGCGATCTTGCAGCATCCTAACAGTGGTGACCATCTCATCTTCATCTCCTCCAAATATCTGGGGAATGAACACATGTTCTCTCGGATGGCTTTCCATCTTGAGCCAAGATTTCTTCTCCTTCCTAGACAGTCCTGATGCGGCTGTAAACTCAGTTAGAGTATAATCTGCCCCGCATTCACTGGCAAGTAATCGATATGCGAGATCAGTCACACCAGCCATAGGAGCCAAGAACAATGGGACTGGCACAGACATGGCCGGTGAAAGTTAGGGGATTATTTTACGATGTCTGGAACATCTATTTCAGCCTGCTAGAAATTAAAGAGAATAGATCATCGACGGATCCTTTGCATCTCTGAAGCTCTTCGTCAGTCGCGAGTATGACAAATCCTGTGTTGGTTTTCCCGACAACGATCGGAGTTATTCCTCTGGTAAATTCCAGAAGATCATCAGGCTGTTCGTTAAGGTGGACTAAATTGAATGGGATGCCCAAGTCTTCTCTCATTTGCTTCATCTGCTTCTTTTCCCACGCAAGCTTGTGGGTAATATCACACAATGAACAATGATTTCCCCGGAATAGGGCTCCTGCCACGTACCTCATTTCACCCATAATACCGCCGTCTGCGTGGTACACACCCCAAACAGTATCTATTTTCATAGAGTAAAATCGGTCCTGATGCTTATGGAATAATGTATAGGCCCAGTTAGAATGTGGATTCCCAGTCATCAACGTCTTGGGATCTTTCCCAATCTGCATAGGTCGCTTCCCCACGTTGAACCAGCATCTCTCTTGCAAGTAGCCAATACACCAGGGATAGTGACCTTCTCCCTTTGTTGTTTGCGGGTAAGGCAAGGTCCACGTTCCTGAGTGTATTGTTGGCGTCACAGATACCGACCACTGGGATACCGGAACTAATGGCTTCGTTGAGGGCTTGGGAGTCTGCGGATGGATCAGTGACCATGAGTACTTCTGGTTCGATGTAGGAGGTTAATCTTGGATTGGTAAGGGTACCCGGTATGAATCGGCCTACAATCCTCTTGGCGCCAATTGCCTGAGCAAATTTCCTGGCTGGTCGCTGACCATACTGACGTGCGCTAACGACAAGGACCCTGGAGGGGTCGTATCTGTTGAGGAAGGCCGCAACAGTTCTGATTCTGTCGTCGGTCTTTTCGATGTCTATCAGATGTAGGCCGCTACCATCCCTTGCGCCAGTGTCGAGGAAGCGCTGCATATCTGCTGATTTCTGGTTTGTACCGATGTGTACGGCATGTGTCCTATACATATCATAGGGTACTAACGGCGTTACTTGTTCACTCATCCTGATGCCTCGGCAACGGGGCCACCTGACGGGCATTCATAAGCGCTGCGCAACAGTATATTCCGGACAATTGGGAATTTAGTTTAGTTCTGATTGGAAAATACAGTCATCAGAGTCATGTATCTCCGCGAACCTGATGCATGGCTTTGTGATTGTCACAAACACATCAAAATGGTCCTTTGCAGTTAATTGTTCAATCCCGGGTTCCCATCCATAACCCCTCGCGTCTACCTCGAGTATCCAAATCCCTTCCTGGAAATTCATACCCGTGTAGTCCCACCTCTCAAGTGAGTGGTCCTGAGTCACGCGTATCTCCCAGAAAGGTTCGCTCCCGGCTGATTTTGAGCCCGGAGACCATAACTTCGCATCTACGTATCTGATAAGATTGGTCTCATTACCAATGAGGCTCTCAAAGGTCTCCGAGAGCGGCATTTGAGCACGGAATGATATTGACATGCTCTGTACACTTGAATCGATTTGTATGCTGCTCTCGTTGTAGTAGTCCGTGGAGTCGAGTCCCGTGGAGGTAAATGTGTGATCGAACCCTATTGCTTGTTCCCGAAGTATGGTTTCTGGGGGTTCTCGCATATCCTCCATGATTTCTCGCTGAAGGACAAGGCCTAGGCATCCAGTGGAAAGTGTGGCCGTGGCCATGAGGAGGACAATGGCCAGCGTCATGTGCCTCATGGCCCGACGGTGAGCAGCGTTTCATTTCAAGAAGTCGGTTTTAAGAAAGCGCGGGGCCCATTCCAAGCGTTAATTTGCGATGACCGGTTAGCCGAATCGCCTCAATGACGACAAGAGGGTCAACTGAGCCCTGGCTTTGACGTGCCCTGTGAGTACCGAGAGGCATCAATATTACTCGTTTTCATCACCTTTCACAAACAAGGGTATCCCACGTTCTCTGGCCTTTCCCACTTGGTAAACTAAGAATGCTATGAATGAGAGCATGATAAGTTCCAAGCCAAAGAAGGTCAGGCGGAATTTTTCTTCTTTTGACTCGCTTGTTTCCGTATTTGGCTCCTCTGGTTCAGGTTGGGCGTCTTCATTTGGCAGTACTGTAATCGTTCCAACCATGCCTAGCTGCTCATGTGGCTCGCACACAAACTCGTATGTGCCATTTGTACCTGGTTCGAAGACAAACCTGTAATCCACGTTTCGAGATGGCTCCCCGCTGTCAAAAATCCCGTCTGATGCGACGGCATTGTGGGGCAACAATTCACCGGACCAAAAGAACCTCACTGCTTGTCCCTCTTTGATAGTGACATCTGAGGGACTGAACTGAAGATTTGTACTATCGACGCCAATTATTACGTCATCATCCTGAGCAGTGACGGATGTAGAAAAGGAAAGCAAGGTGACAACAACGGTCAAAATCAAGAAGCGATGTCTCACGCGCCTTCGAGAGGGAATCAACACTTAGTTTGATGTCACTCTTCCTCTTCGATCTTTCGTGGCTCGTGAACTTCCCTGAAAATCACTGTAGCGACATTCAAGTGCTCCCTCAGTGTTCTTACAAGACTGAATTTTGCATATGGCCAGTTCTGGTCATAGGCGATGGACTCCGGCAATGTTATAGTGACATTTTCTTTATCGAACTTAACATCGAAATCATCCCTTCCTGTATTCATCTCTAGCAAAGTTTCGACTCTTGCCTTTTTTTGCTTAACGACCTTCACAATCGTGTAGGTGTACCGAAGTTTCACTCCTGCGAGAGGATGGTTGTAGTCTATCCTGGCTCTTCCGGCTCTGGCCATCTGAAGTGTCCCTGTTCGGCCATTTATCTCGACTTGTGAGCCTATGGCCAATGTTTCAGGATCTCTCACGCTTCTCATTAGCACATTCATACCCACGGTTTCGACGAGATTTCCATCCCTGTCGCCATAAGCATCTTCTGGCTCAATGTCAAAAGTGTATTCCTCTTTCTCTTTAGCTCCCTCGAGATGCTCCTCGAATCCCTTGATCAGGCGTCCATCACCGATTACAGTAATCATGGGCTTGTAGGCACGTCTCTCGTCGTGAATATCATTTTCTTTTGCTACCTCTTCGCTAGTGGTTTCTAGCAACAATTCTGTGTCTGCGTTATACAAGTCGTAGTCGATGTGGACGATCGTTCCCTTCTTCATGTTGGAGCCTCCAGTGGGCCGGGCGACCTGCTTGCCCCTTTTCATTCAGTCGGTTGTGGCTGAAAACAAATCACGCCTGCTCAAGGTGGCAAATGACCCTCCCAGTAGAAGAAAAAACCAACCAACCCAGACCATGTGACTACCTTTGAGGTCATACACAGTAACCCCTACCCTGTCTACATCGTCAATTTCCCCCATCATCATGTTTGTGATGACTCTGTTCGCTTGTTGAATATCCAGAATAAACATAATATCACCAGTTAATCGTGCCACTCTGTCTACCTCTGATCGGGGGATTACAGCCCCTGAAGGAGTATCAAATCGAAGGATTCCTGGAGTCACGGTATCGATATATTCCCCGTTTTCATCATATACATCGACATGAAATTTCACAATCCCATCTGCTATGGAGTAATCATAATCCGGATCACCCGAGTCTATGATCTCCAATCCAGTGAATGACAGAACATATCCCGCATGTTCCACTGGTTGGTCTTTTACCAATGTCACCAAGTGTGATGGATCCGTCCTATCCACCAATGTTGTTGTGAGAACATGTCCGAACAGGAGAAAGAGAATTCCGACGTGGGCAATGCTAGAACCAACAGCCCTTAGGTTTGGGTTCGACCATCTGGTTGGTATTATGCTGCTGCCAGATGACCTTGATCTCTTGATTACCCGAAGCATCTCACCGATGGAGGGTGGTATTGAGAAGAGAATCAATGCGAGCAGGAATCCAGCAACCTGCCCCCTGGATATCTCATCGGTTAAGTAGCTCTCAGGATCTCCGGGTAGATCAATGGCCTCTGAGAGGAGTCCTGAGGTTATCGCGATTAACATCGCTCCGAAGATGACAAAGAGTCCAATTCTTCCATTCGACTTGATTCCCCACGAGTACACCATTAGACCAATCGCCAGTGCTGCGATGAATGGCGCTCCAAACACCTCGTGGGCCTCAAGACTCGTTCCATCTATCTCAGCAGTGAGAAGCATCCAAGTCAGTCCCAAATAGCCCATTGCACCAAACCAAGGAATAGACCTCACAAACATATTTTGTCTCCTTGTGCTCAGTACCCTGTTCATCCCGGTTGCGTCAGTTTCCTTTGGGGTCGAAAGAACCCATGGCAAGAGGAAAACTGCCATGCCTATGATGGCTTGAGTCAGGGATGCCATCCAAGACCAGCTCGCAAATAAGTACATGGCAACACCAGAAAATATCCATACAGGGTTCGATTCGTCACTGTCTCCCTCCACAATCAAAGCCATGAGTCCCAAGGTCAGGAATAAAAGCAGCACAGACCCGCTGAAGAGTCCTACAATCAATACTGCAATCATCAAGGATGCAGAGATTACCGGAGAGCCTTCTCTCATGGATATTCTGCCGTTCCGTTTTAGTTGATATGACTGATTTTTCAATAAGTTTCGAAGTATAAAACACCCAAACAGGAAGGTGATAATCAGGTAGACCATTACCTCAATGCCCGCTGCCCCATCATCGAATAACGAGATTATTCTTAGATATGGATCGGCCGAATCTGATCCTGCTCCGTCTGCAGCAAAGGAGTGCACTGAGGCCCAAACGCCGTTCGCCCTAGTCACCAATGTGGCGTGCATAGCCAATGCGCCAACAGCTATTACGATTGATGGGTTCGAAACTACAGCGGCCTTTTTGCTCTGGCTTCTCGCATGAGGTACGGCCACTAGGCCGATCCACGGCAAAAAGGAGGCTGTCTCAACCGGATCCCATGCCCAATACCCTCCCCAATCGAGTACGGTATAGGCCCATAATCCACCTAGCCCGATTCCAGCTGTTCCAACTACGAATGCTGCTCTGGACCAAGGAAGAGTTGCTTCGTGAATAGAAGTCTGATCTGAACCCAGTATCGATCCAGATACGGATACCAAAGCCGGAATAATGCAAAGTGTGTAGAATGCGAAGACAATAGGCGGATGGATTACCATCAAGTCCGTTTGAAGAAGTGGGTTCAATTGATCGTTGATTCCAGTTGCGGGGGCAAAGGGATCGAGCAACACTGAGAGCCCAATTAACGTCCCAGTAAATCCGACAGACAACCTAAGTGAGAGGTTGTGCACTCCTGTTGTTTTCGAAAGGAAGTATGTCCCCAACGCCATCCATGCACACCACATAAGCAGTGGTCCTGCTCTCCCTCCCCAAACTGCAGATATCCTATACAACAAGGGGAGATCCTTGCCTCCCAAGGTCGCTACCATTTCTAGCGAATCCCAATCCGCAAGAAATGCCATCAAGAGGAGGAAAAATGGGCTAGTTTGTAGCAGAAGGACATTCTTCAATGGTATTTTTTCTGAGTAAGTACGGTTGCATGCCCAAAACAGTGAGATTGCTGCCGCAGTAAAGAGGACCAGTCGGCCTGAAAGTGATATCAAGTTCCTACCATCCGTAATATTTTGCTCTACTGTAACCAAAGGCTAACATCGCAGGAACGATATTCTTGAGATAGAGATCAGGCCGCCTAAATAAGAGCCGAAGCCCCACCATTGCCTTTCCTGTGATTCCCATGTCTCCCATCTCATCGGGGAAACAAGATCCCATCAACGACATTTCCCCATCAGAAAGTTCGAATAGGGCGTTCTTGCCTCTTAGTATCTTTTCGTATGGTGGAAACTCAGCCTTCCAAAGCATTGTGTACTTCTCCAAAGATTTGGCGGTCACATCGCCATTTGACACTGCACTCACGGCTGTTTCAGCGGCAAAAACGGCGGATTTCAAGGCGAGATGTGATCCCCCTTCGAACAAAGGCGAGGTGAAGCCTGCGGCATCTCCGATTAACATCAAGCCATCGTAATGGGTGTTCTCAAATGGTCCCGAGATAGGTATCGTGCCACCAAAAGCAGGGTTGCCCTTGGTTTTCCATGGAGGTAACTGTTGGCTTAGATCGTTGAAATGAGTGTCCTCGATAAATTGGTCTAGTGCTTTTTTGGCCCTGGGTCGATCCTCTGTCACAAGGCCTACGTTAGCCCTACCATCGCACTTGGGAATCATCCAAAGGTATCCCTTTTCAGCATATTTCGGCCATATGTAGAAATCGAGGTAGCCATCTGTTGGGACATCGGCCAGCTCATATTGCATACCAGCAACAACTTTCCCCTTCTCGTTCAGGGGTTTTACGCCATCCGGTTTTACAAATTTAGAGCAAACAGCTGCGACTCCAGATGCATCAATCACAATTTTCGACTTGATTGGGAACATTTCCCCCTTTCCATCGCATTTCCATCCCACAAAGGTGCCATTATCCTCTATCCTTTCGATTGACGTCAACTTGTGCTTGAGTGCCAATTTTGCTCCTTCTTTGACCGCGGAGTCGGCAATCCACTGTTCGAAGAGGTGTTTCTCCAGAACATAACCAGTTTCCGTCAGTTGTTTGGATGTGCCGTCAGGGAATATGACCCTGATACCGTTCACTCGCTTGCTGATTACTTCTTTGGGGAGATCGAGTTTGAGATTTGCAATGGCCTCGTCGGATATGCACTCCCCGCAGTGAACGGGGGTCCCGATTTCATCGTGGTCCTCTATAATCATGGTCTTGAGGCCCTTTCTGGCACATTGCAGGGCTGCGTTGCCACCTCCCGGGCCGGCCCCGACGACCAAAACATCGACGTCCCACTCTTCTGCCACGACATGCGAGGTAGGCGATGTGAAAAGAATCCAACGGTCTTCGTGGGGCAAAAGCGAACCTTCTCAACAGAGAGGCGTGAGAGAGAGTCATGGCCTGGACCAGTTTGGGACGTTATCTCGACTCCTTGGAGCGGGATGGAGAACTCCTGAGGATTACAAGGCCGGTTGATGTGGAGTTGGAGGCAGGAGGTATTGCAGATCTTCTAGTCAAGACGAGCGGTCCTGCGGTTCTCTTCGAAAAACCCAGACTTCCTGACGGGACGATATCTGATGTGCCCCTTGTAATGAACATATTCGGAAGTAAGGAACGGACAATGAAGGCCTTGGGAGCTAGAGGGAAAACTGAGATAGGGGATCGTTTGGTATCCCTGATGAAACCAGACATCGGTGCCTACATGAAAGCCCCATGGAAGGGAATTCCCCTTCTAAGAGATGCGTTGGCACTCCCCCCAAGAATTGTGCGTAGGGCGCCCTGCCACCAAATTATTGATCTTGACCCAGATGTTACGAAGCTGCCCATACCCAAGTGCTGGCCAATGGATGGGGGGCGATACATAACACTCCCTCTCGTCATTACGCGCGACCCTGAAAGTCGCGAACACAACATGGGGATGTACAGAGGACAGGTTCACTCAGAGAAAGAGATTGGACTTCATTGGCAGATACACAAACATGGAGCTGATCACGCATCCTTGCACCCCGAAGGGAGAATGCCGGTTGCAATTTGTATTGGTGGGCCACCTGAATTAATTTTCTCGGCCATAGCTCCTCTACCTGACAACCTAGAGGAATACATGTTCGCCGGTTTCTTGGGTCGAAAACGCCTCAAACTCGCACGTGCCAGGACACAAGACCTACTCATACCCGCTGAGGCCGACGTAGTAATTGAAGGATGGACCGACCCAAATGAAGTAAAACTGGAAGGGCCATTCGGGGATCATTACGGATTCTATTCCCTTCCGGGCAACTATCCCGTGCTCCATGTGACAGCAATCACACGGCGTAGGAATGCTGTTATCCCAGCCACGATAGTCGGCCTGCCACCAATGGAGGACGGTTTCCTCGGTGAGGCAATCGGGGCTCAATTCACGCCAGTCTTGAGATTTCAACACAGAGATGTTAGATCAGTCTTCCTCCCATTAGAGACCGGCTTTCATAATCTGGCGGTCGTCTCTTCCAAACAACGATATCCGAGGCAGGCGAGAAAGACGGCATTGGGCCTGTTAGGAGCCGGTCAGATGATGCTTCTCAAAACGATGATGATGATCGACGAGGATGAGGACCCGCACGATCTGAATGTTTTCCTTGACGCCTTGAATAACAGAGTTGACCCCTCCGAGGACATAATTGAGATTCATGGCCTTCCAGGCGATTCTCTTGATCCTGCCAATCCGTATGAGAATGTTCAGGCCAAATTAATCATCGATGCAACATCATTGCCCGAGGCCGACCCCCGACACGGCGGCAATCTCCCCCTCGGGACTCCAGAGGTCGATACTCCTGAATGGAGAAAGGGCCTAGATGCCCCCCCAGGAGTCCCCCCTGGTTTCGAGTTGCATGTTCTCGAAATACCCGGTGTAAAACAGGCAAGGTTGCTAAGGAGCTCCATGTTGGTCATAACCACACAAATCGAGGGAGGTCCATCACCACGAGATGGCATGGTTGAACCCAATGAGAAGTTGGCTGCGAAGCAGAGGGCAACCATCAACGAAATCACTGAGGCTGTATGGCAGTTAGAGGGATCAGAAAATTTGCGCTGGTTGTTCATCACGGACGACGATCTGGAATTGCACTCAAAGGGGTCCAATAGGCGGCTCCTGTGGCAATTATTCGCTCGATTTGATGTTGACAGGGGGTTGAAATGGGATACAGACAGAAGCAGGATCGCCTGGGATGCGACTGCCCCGATTCCTGCCCGAAATGGCGAATTGCCCGCGAGGCGTTGGCCTGCTGTAACCCTACATGATCACGAAATCCTCCAAAGAATTCAGGAGTACGCCGTGGAAGATGGCTTGGCTGGCAGGGAGTGGCCAAGTAACCTATTATTGTAGGAGTTTGATTATAGTGAAATGGAAGGATATACTCGATTTTGTAAAAATCGAACACACACTGTTCTCACTCCCGTTCGTTCTGATGGGTTACATCCTCGCCAAGAAGCAATATGGAGAGGAGGTTTTTGAAGTCAGTTTCTCAAATTTGGATCTTCTCTGGATTATTCTCGCAGCAATTGGGGCACGCGGCCTGGCCATGGCTCTGAACAGGCTAATAGACAAGGAAATAGACGCAAGGAACCCACGTACTGCCTCACGGCATCTTCCCTCGGGAAAGATGACTGAATTCGAGGCTTGGTCCCTTTCCATCGCATTTCTTGTTACTCTCTTGTTTGCATCATGGAGACTGAACATGGTCGCTCTGAAGATGGCATGGTTACCTGTCATCGCATTCGTAATCTACCCCTACACGAAGAGGTTCTCTTGGATTTGCCATTTCTGGATAGGTCTGTGCTTGGCGTTAGCCCCAGCAGGAGCATGGGTGGCGATATCCGCCGATACAACGGGATGGGAGTCGATATTAGGCGTGGAATCCAACACATGGATAGGGAGGGATTTCGCATGGTTCCCAGAGTTGTTTTTCATCTCGATGGGCGTAGCACTTTGGATAACAGCGTTTGACGTGAATTACGCCAGAATGGATGTCGAGGTCGATCGACGCCAAGGGATCCGATCCTTTCCTGCCACCTTTGGGCTGAAAATGACCAAAGGCCTGAGCATCGCATTGACGCTGGGGTGGTCCATTTGCTTCCTTTTCGCTGGATTGAGTGGACATACTAACGTACGTGACTACAATTACCCACTTTGGATTCCCAGCGTCATCCTGATGGGCATCGTCAATCTGTATGTCATGACGTCGCAAGCTTCGAAATCCGAGTCATCACCCTTGGACATGGAGAAATTCCAACAACTTCTATTCAAGACATCCATGATGACAGGATGGGTACTGCTCGCAAGTCTTTCATTCACCGAGGGCATGATCGATTGAGGTGTTTTTTTGTTTCGTTTGGTTTCAGACTATTCCACAGCAGGGGATCAACAACAGGCTATTGACAAATTGGTAGATCAGATTCAATCTGGTCAGGAGAGGTGTGTTTTACTCGGAGTGACTGGCTCGGGCAAGACTTTCGCAATGGCCAACATTATTCAAATTCTACAAATGCCAACACTAATTTTATCTCACAACAAGACGCTTGCAAGGCAATTGTGGCAGGAGATGAGTGAATTGTTTCCCGAAAATGCAGTGGAATATTTTGTGAGTTACTACGACTATTATCAACCAGAAGCGTATCTGCCTAACCGTGACTTGTACATTGACAAAGAATTGCAGATGAACGAGAGGATCGAACAAGAGAGATTCTCTACAGTAGCCTCCCTAGTCTCCAGGCCTGATGTCATAGCGGTTGGTACTGTTTCGACAATCTATGGCCTTAACCCACCGGAGGTTTTTCAAGACAGGCATCT
>MDTA01009417.1_pt1 | contig 12115 bp, 10 predicted proteins | sample 811151 | NCBI WGS metagenome assembly MDTA01 (sample SAMN05326648, study PRJNA326480) | marine metagenome | isolation source: seawater | place: Indian Ocean: South | collected 2010
AACAAAAAAATCATCGGAGACAAAGACGATTTGAGAAAATTATATCTTTTAGTTCTTTTTTTATTCTCTTGTGACAATCAAAATAAACTATCAAACCTTGATGACTATATAAATGATTCATTAAATGATTGGGACTTACCTGGCCTTGCAGTTGCAGTAGTACATGAGAATAAGATTATATATGCTAAGGGTTTTGGATTAAAAGAGATAAAAAAAAATAATAAAATAAATAAAAACACACTCTTTCAAATTGGTTCAGTTACAAAAGGATTTGCTTCAGCTTCTATAGCATCACTTGTAGATGATGGATTACTAAAATGGGATGATCCAATTGTTAAGTACTTACCTTGGTTTAAGTTAAAAAATGTTAACATTTCAAATAACATAACAATTCGTGATCTTTTGGCACACACTTCAGATATGCCTGCACATGCATATCATTCATTAGAGATAATTAATGAATTAGAAGTAGCTAAAAGAGCAGAATTACTTGAGATACAAAGTAATGATAAAAAATATAGATATAGCAACCAAGCCTATGGTCTTATAAGTCTGCTAGTAGAAAGTGTAACAAAAAAAAAGTGGGGAGATTGGTTGACAGAACGAATCTTTGAACCACTTAATATGAAAAATAGTTTTAGTAGTCCTTATGAAGTTTGGGATTCATTATATGTCGCACCAACATTTTTGGGCACAGCCCCATCAAAAAGTATATCTATAAAAAATAATCCGAGATTGAATGTAGCAATGCCCCATGGTAAGTATAGAAATACATATAGAAAAGTTCTTCCATGGCAATCATATGATAATCTACAACCTGCTGGAAGTATAGTATCTAATGTAATGGATATGGCAAATTGGATTAAATTTCATTTAAATGAAGGAAAATTTGAAGGGCAACAAGTTATTAGTAAAAATAATTTAACTGAAATGCATAAACCGCAAATAGAAAATGTTGGATACTTTTTATTCGCGGATGCAACAGAAGAAGTAAAATTAGGAAGAGCAAAAGGAGTTACTAGTAGTAAAACTTATTATGGATTAGGTTGGAATATTGGAACTTTTCAAGGAGAGCTTCATCTATCACATGGCGGGGGAATTTTTGGTTTTCCAGCTTTTATATCTTTGCTACCTGAAAAAAATGCTGGTGTAATCGTATTGGCAAATGGAAGTCTTTGGACACCTTACTATCCTCACCATGAAATTACAGCATACATATATTCAAATCTTTTCGATTTTGAACAAAAAGATTTACATAGAATTACCATTGATAAAACAAATGCAATCCTTGATCAAGTTAATGGTTTGAATAAAGCGCGTAATTCCAAGAGAAACCCATCAGCAAAGCCAACTTTACCTATCAAAGATTATTTAGGTTTGTATGGAAGTAAACTAGCTGGTCCATTTGAAATAAAATTAGAGGGCACCACTTTGCAATTAGGATTTAAAGGAAATGGTGCCTTCTCAGGTGAACTTGAACACTGGTACGATGATACATTTATTCTTTATTTCGATGGTGGTGATGGGCAAGCATATGAAAGCACACTAATTACATTTAAAATAGATAATAATAATGTAATTGGAATTAACCTAGGAGCCTTTGGTAACTACAATAGAATTAGATAATTTTTTTTAAAGTTTCAATTAAATAATCAATATCGTCTTCTGAATTATACCCTTGGATTGAGATTCGAAAAGCTGAGTATCCATTATGTGACATAGTAGGGATTTCAATTTGATACTCATTATATAAAGTATTTTTAAATTGATTTACATCATCAGTTGGGAAAAGAATCGTAGCCATTTGTCCAAGCCAATTATCAGGACAAATTTCAGGGAGGTTCGTTATTTTTGTAATTTGATTCCTAGCATCTACTATCATTTTTTTACACCTGCCTCTAACAGACTCCCAATCATATTCTTCTTGAAACTCTATCGCTTTAGGAACTGTTAGAAAAGCACTCATATCTCTAGTCCCCTGCCATTGAAAAATATTTACGAATCTACTTTCACTTTTTAATTGTGTTGAGCCTTTAAATTCATCGTACTCTTCGCCCCACCCCCAACTCATAATCTGAGGTTGAATATTTTTCTGCTGATCTTTTTTTACATATAAAAAAGAGACACCTTTTGGACAACATAACCATTTGTGACACGCACCAACATAATAATCAGGATCTAAATCCTTAATATTTAAATCAATATGTGCTGGAACATTGGCACCATCAATAATAGTTTTTATGCCCCGAGATTTTGCTTCCAAAACAATTTCAGGGATAGGTAAAATCATTCCAGTACTGCTTGTTATTTGGCTTATAAAAATATATTTTGTTTTTTCTGTGGCATTCTTCCAAAAATTATTACAAAAAGACTCCTTATCAATAATTGGCAATGAAATTTTACTCCTATTATAAATGAATCCTTGACGCTGGGCTTCATAAAACCACATGCGGTCACAAGATCCATATTCAAGATCAGTCGTTAAAACTTCATCTCCTTTATCAAGGATTACGTTATTAATTATATTTGCGACAGCGTGAGTTGGATTAGGTACATATATAAGATCGTCTTTATCACAATTAATATATGCTCCGAGTGCACGTCTTGACTCTTCAAGGTATTGATAAACATCATCCTGCATAAATTTTACAGGATGCTGTTCAATCATAACTTGCCATTTTTGATAATTTTCAAAAACTGGTATCGGGCATGAACCGTACGAACCATGATTAAGAAATGTGATATCATGATCAAGTTGGAATAAAGTTTTCAAATTTTTAGAATCATTTTTCATACTTAATAATAAACTTATTTTTATAAACAAAAAAGCCCCGCAGTATAGCGGGGCCTCTTTGTATTTATAATTAAATATAGTTTTATTTTACCATTGTCATTACTTCATGAGAGATACCATCTGTATGCTTAGAAAGCACATCTATCACATCTTTTCTAAAACTTCCTTTACCATAAATTTTTTCATAACTATCCTGAAACCCTTCAGGTAAACCTCTTACGCCGCCTTCAAATTCTTTCCAGCTTGAAAAGGGATATACCAACATAATTTCTTCATGACCATCAGGGAAAGCATCTCGATATACGCGTCGTGCAATATTTGATCTGGTTCTCCTAAGGGCTCTAGCAATTTTTGTAACTGCTTCTTCAACAGCTTCCACATGCATTTGTCCATTTTTTATTGGAATTCTTTTCATTAAAATATTTTCAGCTACAACTTCATTCTCAGGATTATAAGTCATTTCTTCATCCCTCATCATGAAAATAATATTATTTTCATCGGCATAGGGACTTACATTTTTTTCCCAATCCTTTATATGGTCATTAGGAAATGCTTTATCCATATGTGAAAATGTCGTGGGGCCTGCAGCCCAACTATAGTTACCTGAATTTGGTCCTGTATTGATATACCACAAATATGCTTTAGGCCCATCTTCACCATTATGAAATTTATCATTATGCTTTTTAACTCCAGCTTGAAGCTTTGCATGCTCACCAGACCTTAACTTAAGTATCGATGTTTGAAACATCACATAATCTTGGGCAAAAAGTGCGGTTGATGTTATTATAAGAAAGCTAATTTTAATTAAACCTCTTAACATTTTATCTCCTCTCTCTTATTATTATTGAATTATTTTATTTAGATATTATAAATGGCATAGATGTCCAACATGAATCTGTTTCACAATCATCATATTCATCAAAAGTTGCTGCAGAAATAACAAGTGTATCTCCAAGCATTTGCGGAGGAAAATTTATGTTTATTTTAGCCATACCTTCTTTATCTGACTTTGATAGTGGTTCAACTGTTGATGTCAAAGTATTTACATTACCATTAAATAGATATGTCTCATCCGGACTTACATATGTGTATGTCACATTCTCACCATATTTTTTTCTATAATATCCCACATTATCATCACTTTGATAATATAGATTAGAGAACCATGAAACACTTATGTCTTCAGCATCAAGAAAAGAAAAATTGTCAAAATCTTTGTATCCAACATATGCGTAAATAGGTTGCTTAGTTAGATCATCATCTTTGCTTATAGGAATTCGATAATAGCCACTAGGATCTGATTCTAAATCAGATACTACAATATAGAATACTAACTCTAATTCATCACTATCAAGAGCGACACATGAAAGTGATATAAAGCTTAAAAGCATAATTAAAATTTTATTTTTCATCATCGACATCCTCAATTCGTATAAAGTTTTTAATAGTCCAACCTTTCTCTTTAAAAATTTTAATAATACTTGAAATTGAAATAACTAATAAAACAATCCAAAATACTTTTACAAAAGTCATATCCAAAATAACAAATTAAACCTATTGTTTTGGTACAGGTGGAGGTCCAGGGGGAATCATAGCTTCATATTTACTGGAACCTTTTCGTTCTTTAAACTCAGCTTTTACTTCTTTTACTAGCTGAGGATTTTCAAATAGATCTACCATTGTCATTCCCAACGCTTTAGTCGCTTGAATCATTCCCTTATGGCCAATCGACATACCTGTACAAGCTACAACAGCCCATGAATGCCATGGCGCATCTTTTGGAGCTGCTGGTGCAGAAAGCCTTACAACTGGTACAATCTGACTAACATCACCTACATCAGTAGAACCTCCTTGAGCTGGCATTGTGTCTTTTATTGGATGTATTGCACCATCCATACCTACCTGAGGCTTTCCTGTTTCCTTTTGAATGGCTTTGGCATATCTATCTTCAGATTTAGTATACTTAATTGGTCCTAACATTTCAAAATTTGCTTGGACAGCTTCAGCACCTCGGCGATTTGGTAATATTTCATAGATTCCTGAAATAAGTTGAATCTCATGCTCAACTTCTGCCATAAGAGCGCCTGCCGCTGCCATCTTCTTTACTCTTTCATAAACAACATTTAAGCTTTCTCTATCATTTTCACGAACTCGTACCCAAATTTGTGCCTTATCAGGTACAACATTAACAACATCACCTGCCTTTTCAATCTGGTAATGTATTCTAGCGGTGGGCTTTATATGCTCACGATAATAATTGATACCTGTGGTAAATAATTCCATCCCGTCAACAGCACTGAATCCATTATAAGGATCAGCCGATGCATGTGCCGTTTTACCTGAAAATTTTACACGAAAATCTATAAGAGCTTTACTACTCTGAGTAGAAGCTTCGTTATCAGTTCCAGGATGCCAATCCATACAAACATCTAAGTCGTTAAAAAGACCTGCACGGGCAAACCAAACCTTACCAAAAATAGTTTCTTCAGCCGGAGTTCCATAAAAAACTATTGTTCCTTTTATCTTACCTTTTTCTATTAATTCTTTAATAGCAATTGCAGAACCAAGACTGGCAGTACCAAATAGATTATGGCCACATCCATGACCTGGAGCACCTTCTATAAGTGCTTCTTTAGTAGTTTGCTGCTTTTGTGATATTCCTGCATTCGCATCAAATTCTCCTAAGATACCAATCCTAGGACGGCCAGAGCCGTAAGTTGCAATGAAGGCAGTTGGCATGCCTGCGACACCACGCTCTACACTAAAACCATTCTTTTCTGCATAATCAGAGAGAATTTTCGATGATTTATATTCTTCAAGTGCTAATTCAGCATTATGCCAAATAGCATCACTTATCTTTATTAGTTCTTTTTGATGCTTTTTAACAGATTTATCAATCGCTTTTTTATTATCCGTCCAATCATCTCCAGCTATTGCAAAAGCTAAAATAAAAAGAAAAGATTTGATTAATTGTTTCACAAATTTCCTCCTTAATTGTGATTTAAATTAAAATGTTACCAAAGTATGAATACCCCAACCTAATAAAAGTCCAGGAACAATATCCATTACTGTATGCTGTTTTACTAAAACAGAAGAAATAGCAATTACAGCTATAAAAATAAAACTCCATATTCCTATTGATGGCAACAAAACTAATCCCACATATGCAGCAACAGAATTATGCATACTAGGGAAACAATTTCGTCCATTATCTAAATGTTGAACGAATTTTAAAAATCTTTTGGATAAACTGTTTACTTTATAATTCCGATAACTTTCAGGGACTCTGCATGGGAAAATCATAAAGCATATGGCTTGTGACAACAAAACTAAAAGTCCCCCAAAAACATGATAGAGTCCATCTGATAGAGAATTGATTTCAATTACTACCATTCCAATCATTATATAATATATAAAACTATATGGCCAAACCCATGATGGCCAGAATGGGATAATCTTATCAAGTTTTGTTACTAAGCATTTTGTTTTAAAAAAATAGTTATTATTCTGTACCCAAAAGAATATCTGATAACCACCTGTAACAACGACAGCAAGCACACAAGTAAATACCACATAATCAAACATTATCATTGGATTATCATTAAAAACTAATGCTATGCCATAGTAAATGAATGAAAAAGCAAAGGTAGATACTATTATTAACAACATATATCCAGGTGTGATTTTCTTATATGGTGCCGGTATGCTACTATAATTCATTATTGGTTATTTTTTATTCTTTTTTCTAGGTAACGGTTTTTCTAGCATTGCTGTATGATATACAAATGAAGCAACTATAACCGCATTTTTTTTGATATCATTTATTGGAATAGTATCATAATAATCAAGATTTGTATGACCACCTGTTCCACCTACACGATCTTGCAAAAATTGAAATGCAGGTAATCCTGCTCTGTCAAATGGTATATGGTCAGTACAGCATGCGCCTTGAGATGAAATTGTTGTCATTCCTAAATCTCTAAATGGTTTCATCCACGATGTAAAAGCTGCTCTTACATGCTCATTCTCTTGTAGATATATTCCACGATATTGCCCAGGGCCATAATCTTGGTTAAAATATGCAGAAAATTTCCTATAGCTACTTTTCTGACCAACTTTTGGATCATTTGGATTCCCAAAATGTTTATTGACATATTCCCTAGAACCATGTAATCCCTGCTCTTCTCCAGACCAAAGGGCTATACGAATTGTTCTTCTAGGTTTAATATCTAAAACACTTAATATACGCATGGCTTCTAACATTACCGCTACACCAGAAGTATTGTCACTCGCATTTGGACTCGCATGCCATGTATCAAAATGCGCCCCCAACATTACAACCTCGTCCTTTTTATCTGTTCCAGGAATCTCACCCAAAAGATTGCGCGCTTTTCTTCGATTACTGCCAATCTTGGTTCTTATTTCTAGCTCAATCTTAATTGGAATATTTCTTTTAGCAATTCGTACCATACGATTATAATGTTCTGGTGTAACAGCTACTATAGGTAAATGTTCAAGAGTTTCTTTACGACCCCATTTGTCCTGTTTGGCACCTGGTCTTGCAAAACCTCTAACAGCTGCGACCCAACCACTTGACGATTCTAAAATCGCAACTACACCTTGCTCTTTAAAAAATAAATTTCTTTCAATTGAAGAAACTAAATCAGGGTTTTTAGGTGGCCTAGGAGGTCTAGGCTCTTTAGGAAATGGTTTTTGTGATAACTCTAATAATTCAGTTTCAGTATATCTAGGAGTACCTGTTCTATATCTATCCAAATCAATTTTGGGAGGGGGGGTTGCTAAAACTGCTTTACCTCTTAGTTTGCCTTTATATTTTTCTAGGTCTTTTTTTGTTTTTATTTCAACAAATTCAACTGAGAGCTGTTTACGACCATCTAGCCCCGGTGTGTGTGCAATAGGGTAACCAACCATTACTTGTCTGTCAGGTTCCAATAGATATAATGAAAAGAACTCGTTATCCCAACTAACTCCGTAATCCATAAAAGGTTCGATTTTAGTATTTCTTAATCCTATTCTTTTCATTTCTTTAATCGCCCAATCCTGGGCTTTTCGCATATCATCTGAATTTGTTAATCTGGCGCCAAGAACATCTGTCATATAAGATAATGTATTAGCGATTTCAGATCGCTGAAATCCTTCTTCTCTTATTTTTGCAACCATTTCATGATCTACTAGAAAATTAGTTTGTGAAAATAAATATCCAGCAAAAAGTATAACATATGTTTTTTTCATTTAATTATCTCCCAATCATTTCCTGACGAATTAATTCTACTGGTATATTACCAGCATTATTAAATCGATTTAAAAAATCTTTAAGAAAAAACAACTCTCCTTCTTCTTCCAGCTTCTCAGCATATTGAGTCATAAGATTTTCAATAAGATATTTCCCTGTAATATAGCAAGTACCATAACCAGGTTGCCTCAAGTATAAATGTTGCTCAAACTGCAAGAGATGTGGCTCTCTTTCCATCCATCCTCTAGGTGTCCATTTTACATGCACTTGTCCCGCTTCAGCCATTGTCATCATATTCGCATGCGCATATAATGACCCTAACCCTCTAGCCGCTCTTTGTGCTAACATGATCCATACAATTTCTCTTGAACGCGGGCTGTTTTCATATAAACCAGCATGCATAAACATTTCTTCAACAGCAGTAGCAATACCTTCATTTTTGGAATCATATATGTTATAAAGAGGAGCTTCCCTTCTAATTGGATTTAAATGTGGTTCATCCCTAATCTGCGCTAAATCAAACCAATGATAAAAATGAGAGTATAATGGTAAGGGGTCAAAATGTAATCCTATTGTAAAAAAATTACGTTCATCTTTAGGAACAAATGTCCCCATTTTTTCAAGCAATGCTGGTTTCATATTTGGTTTTATATACATCACATCATTGTCTTTAAGAAAGCTCATCATTTTATCTACTGCTTTGATCGTCATTTCAGCAAATTCCTCAGGAGTATCTGCAGATTTCATTGGAGGAAGATCTTTGTTTCTATGCTCCTCTAATTTTAATGATGACCATGCGCGATCTAATTCTCTCTGGAGTAATTGAACTTCTTCTTCCCAACTCAATGGAACTAAATGAACATTTTTTTGATACCAAGTATAATTTTCTTTCCCAATACCTGATGGGCCATTTTTTTGAGGGGATTCTTCTTCTAACCATTCAATAAAATTGTCATTCGCATTCTGTGCATCAACTAAAGCCACAAACAACGAAGCATCATTAACTTGGTCATAATATTTGGACAAAGTTTTTTCTATAACCTCCATATTTTTTTTCTGATTATAAAAATTTCTTATTCCTGCTATCCATAAATCTCTCGCATTGCCAGTAAGATTTATCTTTGCTTGATCGAGCAAAGATGGAATCACGCGTAATTCATTTAAAAACTTCATTTTCTCATATTCTTTTAAAGGAAAAGAATATTGCCAATATTCCAATAGTGCGTGGTTTACAGGCCCTTCATGCGCTGGGACATCACTCTGATACATCCAAATAGTTTGGTAAAATGCTGGATCCCTTTCCCATGACCTAAGAATTCTTCTATTGAAATCGTAGCCATTCATTTCTGCACGAATAAATTTCCAATCAACTTTTTGAGACTGAGACCAACCTGTAGTATCAATTGCATGCAGTTTTTTTTCAATCCGTTTAAAATTACTTTGTCTTTTTCTGAATTGTGACTTTGTATAATCAGGTGCCCCATTTAATAGCGGAGGTTTTTCAAACTTTCTCCATTCAAAAAAAAGTTCGTGTAAAGATTCATAATTAGAATTTGATTGAGCAATCAAATCACCTTGAAAAGCTGGGAAACGAATTCCTAATAAAAAGAAGACAAAGAGGGAGACTGTAAATATTCTAAATATTTTCATTATCATATAACCTTTTCAAATACTTCATTAAATCGAGGCATTTCTTCAGGTTTAGCTAAACTTAACCGACACCAAGTCGTAAACGGTGGGAAGGGCCTACCAACTAATACTCCATTTTTTTCCATAGCAGGTTGTAATTCAGTGATTTCAATACCTGTTTTAATAAATATAAAATTAGTTTGAGAATCGAGATACTGAATACCTTTAGAATCTAAAAAGTCAGTAACAATACTCTTTGCTTTATTATTCATTTCAATACTATGCTTTTGAAATCTTTGATCTTGATATGAAGCAATAGCGGCTCTTAAGCCAATAATATTGAGTGAATCTGTTAAATAAGATTCTAATCTTTTGATGATTGACGGTGTGCTTATAGCAAACCCGACGCGTAGCCCTGCTAGTCCGTGAACTTTAGAGGCAGTTCTAGATATAATTACATTCTCGCCAGATTTTACAAGATCAATCATTGATCTATATTTTGGGTCAACGACATATTCATGATAAGCTTCATCTACAAACACAATCGCTTTTTGTGAAATTTGTTTGCAAAATAACTTAAGATCATTAGTATCCATTAATAATCCAGTTGGATTATTAGGATTACAAAGATAAACCATTTTTGTTTTACTTGATATTTTTTCACTCATTTTATCTAAATCAATCCCAATATTTTTAGTCATCGGAATACGCTTCACATTTGATTGCATTGTTTTAGCATAACGGTTGATTGTTTCAAAAGTTAAAGATGGAGATAACAGTTCGCCTTTATCAATACCATTCATTAATGCAGCTTTTTTTAAAATTTCTCCAGAACCAAATCCAACAGCAATATGGTCTGGAGTTACACCATTTAACTTTGCCATTAATTCCTTAAACTCGGCTTTAGCTCCTCGCATTGAATATAAATTAGATTCGTTAAAAGCTTTTCTCATCGCTCTTCTAGCTACTTGTGATGGACCATATGGATTTTCATTAAACATCATCCTAACTGGTTCATTAGAAATAGGTCTATTTACTGCTGCTTTTAATGTATTTATTCCAACTGAAGCACCTAAGAATGAACTTCCTAATAATAGGCTACTACGATTAAGCCAATCTCTTCTTGTGATTTCTTTTTTCATGATTGCCTCCTGATAAACAAATTTACAAAGGAAATTGGCGAAATAAAAAAGACCCTAATAATTGAAACTCTTTTTATTTATAAAAAACCTATTTTTTTTTGACATTTAGGGCAAAAATGAGTTCCACGTTGACATACATAAATCTTTTTTATAATTGTACTGCATCGTTTACATCGCTCTCCTTGCTTACCGAAAACACTTAGATATTTTTTATATCCACCCTCAATTGTATTTCCAAATGAAAAATTAATTATGGTAGTCCCATTATAATTCAATGCATTTTGAAGAGTAGTTGGAATTGCTTCATGAAGTTTTTTTATTTTAATCCTACTAATTTTCATAGATGGTGTAGATGGATGTATTTTGGCTTTCCATAATGATTCGTCTACATAAATATTGCCCAATCCAGCAATAAATGATTGATTAAGTAATAGTGGTTTTATCATTCCTCGAGATTGATTCAAACGGCTAAATAAATAATTAAAATTAAAAGATTTAGATAAAGGCTCGCATCCTAGTTTATTCTCTAGTGGCGTTAATGACTTCCAATAATAAAAACGTCCAAATTTTCGATAGTCTTTAAATAATAGCTTTTCGCCATTTTTGAATTGAATTTGAACACTAAAATGTTTTTTATCATCATCTTCCTCTAATTTGGTCTTCAGCTGACCTGTCATTCTTAAATGGATACATAAGTAAGCTTGGTCAATATCTAAAATGATATATTTACCTCTCCTCCAAACATCATTAATAGTTTTATCTTTTAATAAGTTATTTATTTTAATTGATGAGAGAGTATCAAAAACCTTTTCATAACCATTTAATGAGATAATCGATTCAATAGTTTGATTCAGAATTCTTGGTTTTATATAATTAACAACTGACTGTACTTCAGGAAGCTCAGGCATCAGATCAGCATTTAAAAAAGATTAATTAGACTTTCGAAGTTGTGTCCAGAATAATGCTGAACTAAAACAAAAAAATATGATACTAATAATAAAGAAAAAATAATTGTGTTCATTAGATGTTGAAGAAAAATAAAATTCTCCCAACGAAAAAGCTGAAAGAACACTTAAAAAAATAATCAATAAAATTATACAAAACTTTTTAAACATTTTTTAACCTATTGAAGCTCATCTAAACAAAGTGATTTAAGTTCTGTAAAGGAATTAAATAAATCATTTAATTCTCTTATATACTGTTGAATAGATGATTTTGACTCAATTATATCTGCAAAAATTTTACTGCTCCTATAATACTTTTCATTAAATCGATAACCAGAAATAATAATTGGTT
>MDTA01081259.1_pt1 | contig 12115 bp, 13 predicted proteins | sample 811151 | NCBI WGS metagenome assembly MDTA01 (sample SAMN05326648, study PRJNA326480) | marine metagenome | isolation source: seawater | place: Indian Ocean: South | collected 2010
AGAAATGATTGGCGAAATGTATCTCAAAGCGGATAGAGAGCTTCCTCGAATGATCGGCAACGCGGTGAGAAAAATATATAAAGGGCTCCCAGAGAATGATACAATACGTTTTAAATATGGAAACCAAGCTGGTTTCGCTGAGGTCCGCCAAGATAATGAGACAAGAATCCTACCGGTGTCTGATGTCCTCGAGACCGTGCTATCTCAAACGTCCACCCTCTGCGGTAAAGAACTAAGAAAGTGTTGTAGGCCAGACATGATCCCTGGTCCGAATGTTGTCAATCATGCTGAAGAGCTGTCTGTGCTGCACTGGGGGTTCGTTCCAGAGACCCACGCTAAGAGACAGGGATACTTCAAATTCGTAAAATCTGCACTTTTATGATATTTATTGATTTTTCATCCTGAGCATCTCCACCGTTGTAAATGATGAGTCTTTATCATCTTTCTTTCTTTGAACAGATGTGAGAACATATCACCAAATATTTCATTGTATCTGGCCCGCGTTATATTTACGCATTGATCACATTGTATGCATTCATGATGGTCTTCCGGCACATATATGAAATCACCTCGTTGTTTACCGTTCTTATCAACTTTAACGCGATATGGCACGTAATATGGTTCGTCGCAGTCTGCGTCAAGGTTAGTAACTTTGTACCAATGCCGAATCACAGTTCCATATACTTTTTCTTCATTGTCCATGATGCAACTGACACGATCACCAGGTTTGAACCTGAGATTTTTGCTTTCAGATGAATAAAGATTGCATAAAATATGATGAGAATCATGTTCGTTTTTTCGACATATTTCAGAACAATATTTCAGATGTCCACAGCAACATGTGAACAAATTTTCTTTTCCTCCGCATGACTGACAAACATTCGATAGTAGATCTATCACTGCCTCGTTTCCCATATCAATAGCGTTGTCAAATGGCGTCTTTCTAGAATTGAATGTTCGAATGTTTACCTTTGCGCCGATATCTAACAATGCCTTTACCGACTCTGGCTTTGAAAACTCAACTGCCATATGCAATGGGGTATATCCATCGTTCAGTTGTGAATCAACATCTGCACCAAATTGATAGAGCAGTTTTACCACATCTGCGTATCCATAAGCTGATGCCGCGTGAATAGCTAGCATTTCGGAGGAGCATTTTGTATTAGCGTTAGCCCCGTTTTTTAGCAGTATTTGCACGATGTCAAAATCACCGTTATTAACAGCTAGATGTAGCAAATTCACCCCGTCTTTGGTCGTGCACAAATCAATGTCTTTCTTGAACCTTTTAATCAATCGTTTGGTATCGACTACGTTCCCATCCAAAACTGCCTTGTATAGTTTCGTATTTTCCAACATCACATATTTCGTTGTGAGCACATCTGCATCTTTCGATAGGCCAAGCACGGATTCTCCAAGCACGGATGCTTTCAATTTCATGTGTTTGATTGCCGTTTCCAGGGATTCATTTCGTATTTGAAGTTTTCTTATGCAGTTTAGTCTATCTTTGAGCACATCGGCCGCATCTTTTCCCGTTTCTTGAGCATCTTTTGTAGCGCGGGCATCGTCTTGCTGAGCGTCAGCCCGTACATCGATCAAATTGCGCTCATCATCGTCATTCATGATATGTGTGTAACGATATTGGATTCGCGCGTCGTTGACTCTCCTGGTCGATCCTTGGCCGACAGCAAAACCTGGTCGATGCTTTGCCGACAGCGAAACCTGGTCGATGCTTTGCCGACAGCGAAAAATGAAAGCACAAAATATCTGGAAAAATCGAAATATCAAAATATCAAAATATCAAAATTCACTTATGGATATGTTGTAATATTATAATTATCTGAAATTATGAACTTTGGTAGTAACTCTCAACCCGTGCACCTATTTTTCAAGCAAGATGATCTCAATAACAATGTTTTGAATAAAGATGATGCTTCAACTGCTTATATAATTTTTCAGAATAATACCCTTCAATCGAAGTACACAACTTTACTTCGCGACCACGAAAACATAAAGAATGAAAGGGATGTTTTGGAAGACGACAACGATCGTCTTCAGAAAAGCAAAACCTGCCTTCAAGGGTATGTCAAAAACGAATATATCCGTGCCGGCTGCTACAAGGGTCTATTACGAGTTCATAAAGAGGCAAATAAATGTCGTCACAAGATGATCTTGGTTGGAAATGTAGCTGCCGTCATGTATGGGGTGCTTTCACTGTCACTTCTTAGTTTGACAATGTATGTCAGGATGACCATATTCGTTTGTGTATCTTCAGTACATGCAGTGATATTTTACAAACAATTCGTGAAAGCACGATCCTTGTTGGAGAAGGGTACATTGAAGGAGTACACGAAAGAAATAGCTGAAATCGAAAAATCTTCTAAATTGCTCGAGGATCTCGTCGACAATTTTTAAATTTTTCCAACTTTAAAATCATTGAACATGTACACAATGTCAATATAAAGTAGTAGAGTATGGATGAATTGATAACGAATACGATCCGAAATATTGAGAAATTTGGCGACAATCATGAAATGTTGATAAGTATGCTTGCCAGAGACGTATATTTAAATGATATGATTTATGTAAGCAGATGTAGCGTTTGTTGCAAGAAAGGCGAAGGCTGGTGGAAAGAATACAAGCAGTTACAGTGGTATGACATGAAGATGCCCGATGATCTCAGAAAAAAACTAAACAAATTATCAACGCTAATTCAAAAAATATGTGAGAGACTAGTTTTAAGCCCTGATGAATCCAAGAGTAAAGCAGCAATATCGCTAATGAGAGTAAATTTAAAAATAACATCAGAAACATATGATTGCGACAAGATCATTAAATATTCTAAACGACTATATCGGGTAAAATCTTGTCCATGTGAAAATTGTCGTTCAGAACCCCGTGATTGAAACACTCAAGGCATCACATATATTTTTTTTATCAAACCCCAATTCCTTCAGAATTATGGCGATAATAATTTTAGGACTTTTTCCTTGAAACTCATCCAATTTCATGAGATTCCGTTGTTGTTTGGTGACTGAGTTTGATATGCGACACATTTCTTGATTGTTTGTCACCCCCAGTTTCTGCAAATATCTATATATTTCTTGGCACTTACCCTCTTGTAGAATTTTCACCCCCATTAACTTTTCATAAGTGTTGATGTTTTTGGTAAGGACACTTTTAGAAACTTCACAGGCATCAGCTGTTTCATGAATATCCCTGACTAGATGATTTACCGATAATGCTCTCAAAATACAGCAAGCCATCATGGCTCTTCTGTTAACGCCTCTATAAATCTTCTTTTTACACAGCGCGAGAAAGAAATGCTTAGCGTCGTTTGTTACATTTTCTGTCGTTGAAAGATTCAAACATAATCTTTCGATAACTTCGAACTCTTTGTTACGATAAGCTTGTTTTTGATTTGTCGAAGTTTGCACGTGTAGCTTTCTCATCAATACACTTTTGTTATGTCGAGTGAATCTGGTGGACATGACGGTCGACAATTGTTTGTTTTCAAAGAATTGGTCTTTTGAAGATTCCATAGCGATCTCTCGATCATAATCGTCAAAAATTGGTTGATACTGGGCTACTCTTTCGTCCTGCACTATTCCACAGCCTGTGCATACGACGTCGCCGGTCTGATCATCAGTTATAATCAAACTTTCGTCGCATTGGCACCTCTTAGGATTTATATACAAATAATCGTACTTGTTCATGTGATGTATTAAAACTTCTGACATTACAAGTCTTTAAGTTATTTTACGTTTGTACATTTCACTCAAGATAAACGAGATTAGGCAGAAAAACATTTTTGTAGCAGGGCTTCAAACAGTTGAATCTGAACTGCTGCCTCTCTCCAGAATCATCAGGATATTGAAGGAAGCTGTCTTTAAAACAGCGTTCTACACATGTGAACATGTCAATGTAGTTATTCAATGCACTGCGCTCCTTGTATATTTCATCAGCACTAGCGTTGTAAGTATTTTCAAACCATATAAACGCAGCGAAGGCAAGCAAAAAGGATAAGTTATCGAATATGAATTTAAACATTGTCAAGAAGAATGCGGCTTTGAGATTTACTATATGCGTACATCTTAAAGTTGAAAATTATTTTATTCGTATAATTTAAATTTTGGGCCAGGATGCAGCAGCAGTTCGAAAGGAGAGTCATTCCAACAAATGCGACCGAGTTTTACAAGGAGAACGGCCTGATAAAGCCTCCAAGTATAAGTACAGTGGATGTTCCAAAACGATTTTATAGATATGTGATCGACAGCAGGGACAGAAATCTAACGTGTTTTCCTTCTCCGAATAAATATCAGCTAAAACTTAGCGAGAATATCAATGATGTACAATCCGTTGAACTAGTGAGTTTTAATGTTCCATTCACAAAGTATATGATAACAGATGCGAATAATACTTTCACATACATACACAACGGTGTTGAAACGACATTTGCAGTGGATGTTGGAGATTATAACAATATAGATGAGATAAAAGACGAGTTGAATTCAAAGTTGACTGACAATACGGCTCCCTTTCGCTTTGATGTAAACTATAAACAACAGAAACTAAAATTAGAGGTAACTGATATTATCCATGGTTTAGGGTTAGAGTTGGAAATAAAATGTAAAGGTGAAAGCGTCAAGAGGAACGATTATGAGCAATTATCTACAACATATAAGTCAGGATTAATGAAGATTATTGGTTTCGCGCCAGAAGATCACGTGATCAGCCATGCCGACATACAATCAGGTTTCACTTTACCCTATAAAGTTGATTTACGAAAAGACGATTATATCGTGATGAATTTAGGAAAGTCTTCAGTGAATTTCAGTGAAAATACTTCGACTCATAAGAGTTTTGCTTTAATCAAACGTGATGATCTTGAGAATAAGTTCATCGATTCAAATTATGTAAAGCATTACAATCCACCGATCCCTGCAATGAATACACTGGACATCACTTTCACAGATTATTACGGTAATTTATATGACTTTCAAAATCAGGATCACTTAATAGAATTAAAATTTTGTTGTTTCAAGAATCAAAGAAAATATGTCGACATTTTTTCATAAACGGAAGAGTTTATATGTCATTATAAACGCAGCTGTACTATTTAATTTTGAAGAGTCAGATCTTTATATACTTTTTAAGTAATACATAATACATAATGGCAGGAGCAAATCAATTGAATGTGCCGGATTTTTATGCAGGATTAGATACCGGATACCCTTTCCCGAACGAAGCAGTTCAGTACGATCACGCGGAGTATGCCCAGTTCAATACCGTAATTACGAATAGGATTTTCACCCCTGATCATCACCCAGGAGATGGAACCGCATTACCTGAAGACTTACAGATACGCGTGTCTAGGAAACTAAAGTTTTTTGTTGGATCAAATGATAGCGCGTCGAATCTCGATTACTCTCTGGCCATTTCGGATACCCCTGGAAAAACTGTTCTTGATACGACCAAGGAAAGAATGCAAATTAACGCTGATTTCCTTGGATTAAACTCAATGACATTTCATGATAACAACGGGGCCGCGAAGATGTCTTCTGACAAGGCATTGCAAATACATTCGACACATAAGACAACTTTCATTGGTAACGCCGAATTCGAAGATACTATGAAAGTTGACAAAAATGTATACGTTGGTGAATCTTTGATCTTCCAAGAAGCGATGTATGGCGGCGAATCTAATGCGCAAACACGAATTGCTATCCAATACAATCAAACCAGAGATACCCTGGATATCGTTAAGCAACAAGGGACAGGTGCAGAAACTAAAAAACGTTTGATGGCACGGCTTGGAATTGGCGGGGTCATGGGTAATACCGCTGAATTGAGTGATATACCATTTTATAACAGTCCTCCTGTGACGGGTACCTTTGAGGTCAACGGTCCAGTTTTTGATGCGGATGTAATATGGAAGCAGAACAATACCACGCTTCATTTCGGCACCGGACCATCGAACGAGACAGTTGGCATAGGTACTTCAAATATTGAAAATGGTAAAATATTTCAAGTGGTTGGAGAAACCAAATTTAACGACATAACTATAGACGAGTTGAATAATGTAACAGGTGTCAACATTATCAATTGTGATACAGTCAATGTAACAGCTCTGGAATGTGCTAGTGGATTCACAATTCGATCGAATGCTGACTTAGAAAGCGTACACTTGACTAGCGTGAACTTCAAGAATAATCCATCTGTAAACGCATTCAATGGTTCGTTGTCAACCCTTCAAAACGATCTTTACCCATGGCTCAATTCTGACGCGAGCAAAGTTAACCTCAGTCTGTTTAGCAATGACACTCAGTTCATTCAACACATCGATAGCATTCCCGTAAAAAAGGATGGTAAATGGAGATTTAAAGAAGATACTGATGATTTGGTAGTTGAGAAATTTGATTCGGGCACATCAAGCTGGGTCACCAAATTCCGTTTCACCGCGTAAACCAAACGCCTATTATGATTTTTTTTCTTCACAAATCATAGAATAAAATGAAAGCTTTAACGGCTTTGACGACGCTTGAATCGTCAAGAGGAATAGTGACTTCTATCATGTCAAACGGTCTTTCACAATTGTTGATTTACCTGACATCGAAGACAGACATTAAAAATAAAGATCTGATTCTGTATTTGATTACATTTTTGTTCGCAAACGTATTATCTTACTCGCTCGATATATTACTCGCAAAGGATAGATTCAATGGAGTTGAAGTTCCATTGAGCGATTTGAAAACTAGATCAAAATACCTGCTAGAAAAGTTCTTGAGCTTTCAGATCATCAGATTTTTCGTTTTAGTATGCATAGATGTAATAGTCGTATCGGCCATATTTAAGAAGGCGCGAAAATTTCTGGATTCCAAAAATATCAAGTTTAAGAATCGGGATCAAATATTAATGGTATGTATAACGTTTTTAACATTCATTGTTTATGGAAATACATTGCGATTTAGTTGGGTGTACAAAGATAAAGAGGATACTATGTTTGATGCTTTGATGTTCAGTTGGCTCACGATTTTATTCGTCACAGCTTTGGAGGAGGATTGATGTTTTCAAGATTAAATATATTTTTTGACAAAAGTTTTTCGATGAAAATCACAGATTCCATACTGCCTTATCCCGTCGCGATGTTCTTTCGTGCCGTATGCCATGTTTTTCAACCATTTGTATTTGCTGTCGAGATCCGGATTAGCTTTACAAATGTTCTCAATCCATTCGTCGTGATGTGTCTTCGCAAGTATTGATGCGGCGGCTATGCATAAATATTCATTATCGCCTTTAGGGATGCAATTGTGAACGTTACATGCAAATGGTTTGAAATTTTCTCCGTCGACAAGGATGCGATCGAATTTAGTTTCAAGAAAACTCAGATGCTTCAGGCATTGATGCATAGCTCGGTATGTTGCTTGTAATACGTTAATTTCATCAACAACTACTGAGCTCGAGCTTTGTACAGAGAATGCGATAGCATTATTTTCGATATATGTTCTCAATTCATCACGCTTTTTTCGTGAAAGTCGTTTAGAATCCTTTATCATTGCTATTTCTGGATCATCCAGATTGGGGTCAAGTATGACCGCAGCCGCAAATACTGGCCCTGCAAAGCTGCCTCTTCCCGCTTCGTCGACTCCGACCTGTATTTCGGTCATGTCTTCACCAAAATATTTTTTCAAAGGAGATTGTCGTTGGCTCTTCTTGGGTTCCATGTTGCGCGCGTGTAATGAGATTAAATTCTTAAATTATTCTTTCAAATTTTTAAAGCTTCGATCGCACCATTTTTAGTACTATATTTCACAAGGCTTCTGTCTTTCAAAATATTCAGCATTATGGATTCGTCCAGATGCAAATCATTATCTGCACAGTAATCCAAAAGCAATTGTCGTCGTAGCTTTAACGGCATTTGTGTCCAAGATTTATGTTTCAGATTACCGATGTCTTTGTCAATCATCTGGTCGAGGTCACTTTTTGAGATTGTATTAGATTTGATAATTTCATGCAATGACTTTTTATCGGGATTACTTGGGAGTTTTCGTTTGTTGTGAATTTCATTCTTGTATAACAATTGATTCAACGTGGACTTATCGCGTATTGGAAAAGAAGAACTGCTATCATTTGGTATATTCATAGCATCCACAGTTGCATTTGAGGTTGTTTTTTTCATACTGTCGAAAAGCCCGTTTAGGTTCATGGCACGTATAATAAATTCTATAATAATCGGATAAAATCTTAAATTAATTTTCGCGCACAAACACATATTTAACCAAAACGGACTTGTCTAGGAAGTGTCATGTTCGGCAAAATCACTTGGCTCGTCGACGTTAGCTCCTCAAGACACTCGCGTGTCACTTTGCAATCATTTAATGCGTCATGTAAAATATAGTCCGGCTTCTTTTTGAATAAATAATAATACAGTTCTTCAAGCCGCGGCCATTTATACGAGGTGCTATGTTTCGATGACTTCATCTTGCAGATGTTGACGGTCGATAGCATCGTATCGTATAGTGTTTTCTTGTTCATCTCTTCCAAGAGAGGCCCATATTTTTCATCGCTGTATATTTGATTGCTTTTACCTCCCGAACGCTCAATGAATTCGTTAACGATGCATCCTAGGTCGAACTTGATATTATGGGCGACGATGTGTGTACAGTTTTTCAAATGTCGACCGAATTCATCGATGACTTCATTAAAGTCGTCTCCATTCGATCTTAAGAAATTCTCGTCATAAGGATGAGGAACCTCTGGATTGACGTATTGAACGTCTTTTATGAATCTTGAAACCTCGACATCACCTATTAAATAGGCCAATTGCACGATTCTTTGTTTGGCAGGTCTAAACGAGCCGTGCCCATTCGTTTCGACATCGAGATATAAAATAGATTCCATATAAATTATTATTCTCTAGACAATCATTCTTAAAGTTGAAAACAAACATCAGGGTGTTCAAATCCGAGTATTTAGAAAAAATTATTCTTGAATAAATAAAAACATGAAACTTGATTTTAAGGTTGGCGATCAAATAAAGTGCAGCAAAAGGAATATGCTCGGGTTCGTGACTAGACTTAACGCGGTTGGATTAGCAAAGAAAGGGGCAGTCGGAGTGCAGTGGACCGATGGAAGACGTGACACAGTTGTCGGTCTTGATTGTATGTATCTTAAAAAGGTTGAATGATTGCAAAATATCCATCGTGTACGGGACTTGAACCCGCAGCCTCGAGATTAGAAGTCTCGCGCGCTATCCAATTGCGCCAACACGACAAATCATCACAATTGATGAAAAAATCACTCCTCCAGCAGGGATCGAACCTACGACCTAGCGGTTAACAGCCGCTCGCTCTACCAACTGAGCTATAGAGGATTTGATGAGCTCCTGGGCTCATGTAATATGATATGTGGTTAAGCTATAAATGGTTTTTCCCGTGTTTTTTTACGCATGTTCACGAATTATGAATATGTGCTCATTTCATAATCGAGTCAAATCAAATTAATCTTAGCATAAAATAAAACAGACAAGCATGTTTTACATAATAATCGACGAGACCGAGTTTCATCAGAATGCTGCTGGTGAATTATACAATGCGGGCACTGCGGAAAATCCTAAGGTGAAGAAACGGGCCCAATCTACGAGCCCAATTTACGATGCACAAAATGTGTACAGAAGAGGTTCTGGAAAAGTTGCACTGAAATTAGAAAAAGAAACGACTGATTTGGCCGATAAAACATTACACCTGAAAGACTACGTAGATGCACATTTTAAAAATATCCAATCGGAAGGATTACTCCCCAATTATCATAAAAATTTCCCAATCTCGTAAGCACATCAAGTACATCAAGCGCGTTCATTTTTAATAAACAACATCGAGAAATTCATTCTTCGATGGAGGTTTTATAAACATAACGAATAATAATTGACTAAAAAAATTGGTACTATTTAAATGTTGAGATATTTGAATTTGTCTACGATTATAATAAAAAATGTCCGTCACCGCAGGATACGTCTATGATACAACAAACAACACAACATACAATCAAGCTGCTGATTGGTCGTACCCCGATAAAGAAAACATTGCCGTTTTCGGTCCCGTTTTACTTCCCAAAGTATACGGTAGCAACCTTTCAGAATTAGAGATCGCTTCGGATGGTCAGATCAGCCTGACAATTAACAGCGTAAAAGCTTTGATCGTGGACGAAGTTGAGGACAACTACCAAATTGAAGCTCAGTCTAAACCTCTCGAGCTCACTTCAACAACAGAAAAGGTTGTGGTGGTGGCCGAGACTATCGAGAATGATGGTAATACATCCAAACATAGCACTACACAAAGTGAAGGGTTTGAGTTCGTGCAAGCTGTGAGACTTCAATCGGCACTGTCAGTTGAAGGTAGTGCGGATGTGAAAGGGGAAACCAGACTTCATAACAAACTCTCCGTCGTCGGCGAGGCTGGCATGGCACAAGCCCTGACGGTCGGTTCTAACCTTTCCGTCTCTGGCCAGGCCAACCTCGGTCAGACAGTTGACGACGAGACCCACACCTCAGGCACCATTCACGTCGGCAACATGGCTAAGATTTCCGGGGCTACTCAGGTCGGCGGTACCCTTTCCGTCTTGGGAGAGGCCAATTTCAGAGATGTCGTTGTCATGCGATCCAATCTCTCTGTGGCGTCCAGGGCCGACTTCTTCGATGACGTTCAAGTCGAAAGCGCCCTTTCGGTGAAGGGCACCGCGACCATTGTCGACGCTGCTACTCTCGAGAGCACTCTCAATGTCTCCGGCCAGACTGACCTGTTGGACAAACTTCGTGTGGACGGTACTCTCTCTGTGCTTGGCGCCACTTTAATCGAAGGTGCGACCACTCTCAAGGATACGCTTTCCGTCGAAGGCCAGACCGACATTAAGGGCGCGACTCGAATCGACGCGTCCCTCTCCGTCAAAGGAGAGACTCTTTTGACAGGCAAACTCGATGTGCTCGGTGCGACAACAAAATTGGATAAAGAGTTGAGTGTTAAGGGCCTTGCCACATTCGCAAATGTCGTTGTCATGGACTCCAACCTCTCCGTGGGTAAAACGGCCGACTTCGGGGCGGCCGTTCAAGTGCTTGGAAAACTCTCCGTCACCAACGAGGCTATAATCCAAGGTGCGACCACTCTCCATAGTACGCTTTCGACGGGAGATGAGGCTCACCTCAGGTCAACTTACATTACTGGACCTGCAGGTGAAGAATGCTCTCTCTCCGTCTCCGGCACCGCCGATTTCAAGGGAAAAACTCAACTCGATGATGAACTTTCAGTCAAGGGTTTTACCCATATTGGAGGCCACCTCAGTGTCGTCCAAAATTCTCAATTCGGAGGATCGGTAGTTATGGAGGATTCGCTTACGGTGGCTGGCACATCAACATTTAATGATCCCTCCACAATAAACTCGACTTTGGAAGTCGCCGAAGAAGTCAATCTCGCGACTGATGGTTCAAGCGACACGAAGGTCGGAGCTTTCCTCTCCGTTCTAGGTGGTTTCGAAGCTGGGGGTAACGCCAACCTCAAGGGAGATTCTACCAACAAAATATGGAATCATCTGTCGATTGGTGGCACATTGGAAGTTACGAAACAAGTGGACTTGAAGGATGTGACCAGAATAGGTTCCAACCTTTCTGTTGAGGCGGGTATTCGGACTGATGCTGATATGGACGTTGGTACCACGCTACTTGTGGCGTCGTCTTCTCGCTTAAAGGGTGCCGTCGTAATGGATGGTACCCTCTCCGTCAACAGCGACCTCGTCGTACAAAGTGGTGATTCTGAGCTCGGCGGTTCGCTTTCCGTCACAAACCAGGTATTCCTCGCGAGCGGGGGTGACATCACCGAGACCGGGGGCGATCTTATCGTCGGGAAATCACTCTCGGTGAGTAATCACACTATCCTTTCCTCTAATCTCTCAGTGGGCGAGAAAACATGGATCGGCTCCGCACTCTCCGTTTTTGGCGATTCTGGTTTCGCCTCCAATGTCGACATCGGTCAGCGAGTTCTCATCGGCTCTAACCTTTCCGTCTCTGGCCAGGTCAACCTCGGTGAGACATTGGACGACGAGACCCACACCTCTGGCACCATTCACGTCG
>MDTA01166807.1_pt1 | contig 12115 bp, 11 predicted proteins | sample 811151 | NCBI WGS metagenome assembly MDTA01 (sample SAMN05326648, study PRJNA326480) | marine metagenome | isolation source: seawater | place: Indian Ocean: South | collected 2010
CGCCGTTCCCGGTGGCGGCGAGCCGGAAGTACAGCAGCGACGCTGTCGGGTCTCAAGCCAGGATGAAGATGATCCCCAAGCCGTGGACTGTGTCTGGATGGTGTGTGCAGATTATAACAACCAAGTGATGGAATGGAAGATGGATGAGGATTGGGATACCTTGCAGAGTAACTGCTCATGCACCGGTCTCAATCAAGAAGCTGTCGACCAACGGTGCCCATTGGAGTCCGATTAGCCATGAGTGGGTTGACCAGTGACACGCTTGCGAACCTGTATCTCAAACAGGGTCATGCACGTCAGGCCCTCACCACCCTCGAGACCCTGCAAGCCAACGCTCCTGACACCACTCGAGCCGCTCGAATCGCCTCCTTAGAAGCCCGGTTCGAACAGCCTCGGCTGCGTCGACTTGAGGAACTCCTTGCCCGAATCCGCGAGAGCCGCGAACGCTAGTTTCGGAGCCCCCCGAATGTTTGAGCCCGATCTTCAAGAGTGTCTCGACCGAGTCGATGGAGCTCGGCTTGTTGCCATCATGGGGCGTGATGGGCTTCCGCTCGGCTGGCTCGCTCGCAGCGATCTGGCGCCAGAGAGTGAAGAACTTCTCGCCGAGTATTCGGCGATCATGCGTCGGATTCAAACAGCCGCCGAGCATCTTGAGTTGGGTCCGCTCGGGGAGGTCAGCATCGAGGCTGGACACCTGCTCACGCTCCTGCGTCCCTTGGACAGCAGCTACTACCTCGCCATGGTCTTAGAACCCGAAGGCAATCTAGGTCTTGCTCGCTATCTCCTAAAAGCCAAAGCGCCAGAGATCCTGGCTGAGTTGGGCTAACAGCCCATGAAAATCGCCGTCCTCAATGGACCCAACCTCAACTTGTTGGGTCAAAGAGAACCGGAACTCTATGGCACGACCACGTTGGTCGACATTGAGCAACAAATGCAAACCTTAGCCGAAGCCCTGAGGGTCGAACTCACCTTCGGGCAATACAACGGGGAGGGAGAATTGGTGACGGCGCTCCAAGCGGCCGATCGTGTCGATGGCGTGATTCTCAATGCAGCGGCCTACACGCACACCTCCATCGCACTGAGAGATGCAGTTCTCGCCATCCGCCCCCCCGTGTGGGGTGTTCACCTCACGGATCCGTCAACACGAGAAGATTTTCGTCGCATCGATTACCTGGCTGATGTGGTTTTCAACCAAACCGTCGGTCGAGGGCCTGAAGGGTATCTTGTGGCTCTCCAGTCGCTGATACAGACCTTACGCACCGAGGGATAAACTCCGTGTAACGTAAGCTCCGTTGCCGGGGAGGGCGGATTCCGGTTAGGGATTCGACATTCCTGAGAGAGGGAGAGCGATGTACGGTGTCAGCGACTTTCGGCGCGGGCTAAAAATCCAAGTGGGCGAAACCCCCTACAACATCATCGAATTTCAACACGTGAAACCGGGTAAGGGGAATGCCTTTACACGCACGAAGCTCAGAGATCTGCTGACAGGTCGAGTCCAAGAGGTGACCTTTCGAAGTGGCGAGAAAGTGATCAAACCCGATCTCTTTGAGAGCACGATGCAATATCTTTATCAGGATGGAGACGATTTCGTTCTGATGGATTCCACAAGCTATGATCAACTCTCGGTCACCAGCGAAACCATGGGCGACAGTTCAAATTATCTATTGGAAGGTATGAACGTGTCCGTCTTGCGATTCGATGGCCGAGTCATCGGGGTGGAATTGCCCAACTTCGTCAACCTGACCATCAGCAAATGTGATCCTGCGGTCAAAGGCGACACCGTCACGGGTGCAACAAAACCAGCCCATCTGGAAACAGGCGCACAAGTTCATGTGCCGTTGTTTATCAACGAGGGCGACAAAGTGAGGGTGGACACCCGTTCGGGTGAGTATATGGAACGGGTGAGGGAGTAAGCCATGAAGATGCAAACACTCCGAGCGATCCTCGAACTCTTCGAGCACAGCTCGGCAACGGAACTGGAAATCGACAATGCGGCCATGGGTAAGGTCCGTATCAGTCGTACGGGTTCGCCGGTCGCCCCAAGTACAAGCATCCCCATGCCAGTGTTCGAGGCGACACAACCCCCAACGGCGAAACCGGCAAAGAAGGAATCGGTGCCCGAGGAGGGGCTCATCGAAGTTACCTCTCCATTCGTCGGCACCTTCTACGAATCACCAGCGCCCTCGGAGCCGGCATTTGCCAAGCTGGGTGATCAAGTGAGCGCCGACCAGACCCTGTGCATCATCGAAGCCATGAAACTCATGAACGAGATTCCGGCAGAAGTCGCTGGCGAGATCGTCGAGATCTGCGTCAAGAATGAGCAACCTGTGGAACACGGTCAGGTCCTGTTCCGCATTCGCCCCTGAGCGGAAACATCATGAGTTACCACCGTATCTTGGTGGCCAACCGCGGCGAGATTGCCCTCCGGGTAATTCGCGCTGCCAAAGAGTTGGGCTACACCACCGTCGCTGTTCACAGTACCGCTGATCGGGAGCAACTTCATGTCTCCGCTGCAGACCAGAGCGTCTGCATCGGTCCTCCCTCATCTGCCGAAAGCTATCTTAACATCCCCTCCATCCTTTCCGCATGCGAGATCACCAACAGCGATGCCGTGCACCCCGGCTACGGCTTTCTCTCAGAGAACGCCCAGTTTGCTGAGTTGTGCGAAACAAGTGGGATCACTTGGATTGGACCCCCACCGGATAGCATTCGCCTGATGGGCGATAAAATTCAGGCTCGAGACAAAATGCGAGAGGTGGGTGTGCCGATCCTTCCGGGTTCACCAGGTGCGTTGTCCGATGCGGACGAGGCGGTGACCATGGCCAAGGAGATTGGTTTTCCGATCATCTTGAAGGCGGCCGCTGGCGGTGGTGGGCGGGGTATGAAGATCGTCGAGCGCCAAGAGGACTTACGCAATGCCTTCCTCACCTGCAGTACAGAAGCCAAGGCAGCCTTCGGCGATGGCTCCGTCTACCTTGAGCGCTACCTGCGTAAGCCTCGCCACGTGGAAATCCAGGTCCTGTGCGATACACACGGCAATGGTGTGCATCTCCATGAACGAGAGTGCTCCGTCCAACGTCGACACCAAAAGCTGATGGAAGAAGCGCCCTGCGTCGCCCTCAATGAGCAACAACGCCTCGAGATCGGAGAACTCTGTGTGCAGGCATCGCTCGCCATTGGCTATGTGGGCGTGGGAACTTTTGAATTTCTTGCCGACGAAGACGGCTCCCTTTTCTTCATGGAAATGAACACTCGAATACAGGTGGAGCATCCTGTGACTGAACAAATCACAGGTGTCGATTTAGTGGCTTGGCAACTTCGAGTCGCTCAAGGGGAAAAACTCCCGTTTACCCAATCGGAGGTGCCCGGTCCGCTGGGGCACTCCATGGAGTTCCGCATCAACGCTGAAGACCCCGTCACCTTTGGTCCCAGTCCGGGCTTGATCACCGGCTACCAAGCACCCGGGGGGCCCGGTGTGCGAATCGACGGCTTGGTTTATTCTGGCTACACGGTGAATCCCCATTACGACTCGCTGGTGGCGAAACTAATCATCAGCGGTGACGATCGGGATCACTGTATTCGGCGAGCTCGTCGAGCCCTGCAAGAATATCGCATCGAAGGGATCAAAACCACGATCCCCTTCCACCTGCGTCTGCTGGAAAACGAAGAGTTTATCGCCGCAGACTACGACACCAACATCGTTCCCCGTATTCTTGAATCCAATTAGGCAGAGGCTGGGCACACCCTCTGCCGAATCCGAAGCAACCATGCTGAAGGTACCCCATGGAAAATAGCTCCGATACGACCCCCTCACGACTTGTTCGATTTTTTAGTGCCGTGGAGCGCTGGGGCCAACGCCTTCCCGACCCGCTGACGCTTTTCGCCGTCATGGCAGGCCTCGTGGTGATCCTGTCAGCGCTCTTTCAAGGGCAGAGCGCTCAAGTCATTCAGCGTACCGGAGATGTTGTCGACCTTTCGGTTCAAAGTCTTCTGACCTTCGAGGGCATCCGATGGATGCTGCTTTCCGCCGTCGACAACTTCATTAATTTCGCCCCGCTTGGACCGGTGCTTACCGTCATGATCGGTATTGGAGTTGCCGAGCGTACGGGCCTGATCTCCATGGGGCTCAAAGTCCTTGTGACTCGAGTTCCAGCCTCCCTTCTCACGGCAACGGTGGTGTTCGCGGGGGTCATGAGTTCGATGGCTGCCGATGCAGGCTATGTGGTTCTGACGCCCTTAGGTGCGATGCTCTTCGCCAGCGTCGGTCGTCATCCGATGGCCGGACTCGCTGCGGCTTACGCTGGAGTCTCCGGAGGCTTCAGTGCCAACCTGTTGATCACCGGACTCGACCCCATGCTGTCGGCGCTCACTCAACAAGCAGCCCAATCCCTCGATCCAAGTTATACGGTGAATCCAGCCTGTAACTATTACTTTATGGTTGCTTCGACGGTTTTAATCACCGTCCTCGGCACCTTCGTGACCAGCAAAATCGTTGAACCGATGCTGGGAAGTTGGGACCCCTCCGAAGGGGATGGATCACAGCACGAGGGCAATGCGGAACCCACACAAGAGGAAGCCAAAGCCTTCGGGATTTCCATCACGATCGGAGTGGTTCTCGGGTTGGGGATTCTGCTTCTCGGTCTGATCCCTGGAGCGCCTCTTCACGATACGATTAAGGAGGGCGAGCCAGCGGTCAACGCGTTGCACTCCTTCTTTTCTGCCATCGAAATCCTCGTCACCATCGGATTCATTATTCCGGGCATTATCTACGGCGTTCTAACCAAAAGTATTCGCTCCGATAAAGATGTGGCGGCCATGATGAGCAACACCATGGCCTCCATGGGCGCTTACGTGGTTCTCGCCTTTGTCGCCGGGCAATTTGTCGCCTACTTCAACTGGAGTCACCTGGGCGCGATCTCAGCGGTTAAAGGGGCTGGTGTCCTGAAATCCATCGGACTCGAGGGCGGCATGCTGATGATCGCCTTTCTCATGGTGGCTTCCGTGATGAACTTCCTTGTGGGCTCGGCTTCCGCAAAGTGGGCCTTTATGGCGCCAATCTTCGTGCCCATGTTGATGCAGATGGGACTCAGTCCTGAAGCCACTCAAGCAGCTTATCGGGTCGGTGATTCCATCACGAACATCATCTCGCCCTTGATGCCATACCTGCCGATCATCATCGTCTTTGCTCAAAAGTACGACCGTAAAGCCGGCATTGGAACCATCCTGGCGGCCATGTTGCCCTACTCCATCGCCTTCCTGATCGGTTGGACCATCATGCTTCTGGTGTGGGTCTACGCTGGGATCCCACTGGGTCCCGGAGCGATGGCCACCTACGGCTGAGGCTTTCAATAAACACGAATTCATCCAATCGATGCCCTGAGATTTGGCTTCCCGATACAGACAGGTTAAGTAGGGACAGCCTCACCTAGGCTGGGAACGCTGTCCTTTGGCGAAAGACCGAAACGAACAAGTAGAAAGCGCTGCCAAGCTGATCCAAAAGGGTCAGTTTGATAAGGCGGTCGTGATCTACGAACAATTGCTCGCCGGGGATCCAAGCGACTACCGAACTCAGCACAAATTAGCCGACCTTCTGGCTCGAATGGGCAAAGTGGCTGAGTCCGTACAAGCTTATCTGCGTGTTGCAGAGTACCACACCCGACTTGGATTTCTGCCGCAGGCGGTCGCCGTTTACAAACAGGCGCTTCGCTTGGACTCAAGTCGCCCCGAGGTCCATGAACGTCTGGGCGATCTCTACCTCAGCTTGGAGTTGATGGCGGAAGCTGTCAGCAGTCTAACGAGCGCTGCGCTTGGTCATCAAAAGGCGGGTGATTACGACGAAGCTGTCGGTATTCTCAAACGCCTCGTGGAAGTGGCCCCTCAAAATCTGTCAGGCCGGCTTCGCTACGCCGATGCCCTCTTCAAGGCGGGCAAAAAGAGTGAGAGTGTTGCCGCCTTCCTCGAAGCTGCTGAATGGCTTTGGGAGCAAAAGAGGCTGACCGAGTTTATTCGTGTCGCCGAGCGAGTCCTGAGTCTAGACCGTCGGCGTCACGGGATCGCTCGACGCCTGGCAGAAGCTCATCTCCACCAAGGTCAACCCCGACTCACCCTCAAGGTGCTCCAGGGGCTGTTTGCTGCGGATCCCACGCACACAGGAACGCTTCGTATCATGGCGAAGGCTTTCATGGATCTCGAAAAACCAGCAAAAGCGCTTCAGGTCCTACGGGAATGTGGACGCCTCCTGGTTCAAGCGGGCGATCCCGCTGCCCAAGAAGTCTTTCAACAAATCCTCGAGCTAGCGCCTGGCGATCGTCAAGCCATCGACGCACTGAACTTGAGACCAGAAAATACCGATGAGCGTCCGGCCCTCCGCACCAGCCCCGAGCCAATGGAACCGGTACCCCACGAAGCCACGGGGCTGTTTCGCCGCAACGAAGTCACTCAAGTGAACCGTTTGGTCGCCGAAGCTGACAGCTTTTTAAAGCTCCACCTTTACAGTCAAGCACGGGACTGCATGATTCGAGCGGTACAGGGTCGACCGACGGACGTGCTGCTACGGGAACAACTCTACGAAATCTATTTACAGTTGGACGATAAGAGCGGTGCGGTCCGCCAGTTACTCACCATGATCTCGGAAGCCCATGCGCAAGGACTCTCGCTCCTCGAAAAGCGTTACCGAGAAATTCTCGTCAGTCTCGGCGAAAGTGTGGTGACCCAGGCGGGAATTCAGGACGAAGGCGAAGATCTTGAAGACCTGTTGCAGAAAGCAACCAACGAACTGGAAAAAGACGACGACTTCAATTTCTCGATGACCATGGACCCGGTCCAGGCGATTATCTCCGATGCTGACCGAGCCTTTGCTCAGGGGCTTGCGCAGCAAGCGAAAAGCCTGATCGAAGACGGTCTGACCCTGTATCCAGACAATGAAAAATTGCTTCAAAAGCGCAGGGATCTTGGCCAACGAGGTGGCAGTGATGACCGGGCGGGTCAAAGGGTTCCCGCCCTACCCAGCGGTGTACCGAGCCATCTGGATCCCATTCGGACCATGATCAATAACGGTTCTCCCGATCAGGCGATTGAAGCCCTGAGGGAGTTGGTTGAGAAGGTGGCGCCCGGTCAGACTGCTGCCCATTACCTGGCCGCCATTGCACTCCTCGAGATGAAACAAGCGAGTCGCGGCATCGCCTTCTTGAAACGTGCGATGCACGGCGAGGACATTCAGGAGGAGTTGCGGACCATGATCCTTTACGAACTCGGGCAGGCTTACGGGGAGATCGGGGACCACGATGAAGCCGTTTACTACCTCAAAAAGGTGAAACACGCGACGCCAGAGTATCGTCGTGTCGAAGAACTCCTCAAACGCTCGGAAACGGCAAAGGAGAACGAGAGTTCACCTTGATTTCCCAAGCCCCCGGGGGCAGGGAGTCTCCGGTAGGCGGGACTAACTCAGCTGGTAGAGTGCCAGCTTCCCAAGCTGGATGTCGCGGGTTCGAGTCCCGTGTCCCGCTCCAAGCGACCCCATTTCGGGGTCGTTTTTTTCAGCGAAGAGGACGCCACATGAACCGCTCCGTCAGCTGCGTTCTGCTTTTGATTACTGCTGCATGCGTTGAGGATCCAGTCATCCCCCTGGAAGCGGTCCCAGCGGGTGGGCGAAGCGTTCGAATCGCCGAAGGTCACGATGGCAAAACGATCTGGGACCCAAAGAATGGCTGGTGGCCTCGTGTCGCCATCAGTCAAGATGGAATGGTGCATGTGGCTTGGTGCAACGCTCACATCGGCCGCGTGATGTATGCCCAGCGTCAACAAGACGGCGAATGGAAGACCGAAACCGTCGACGCAGCTCCAGGCGCTGGTCGCTACCTTGCCATGACGTTGGACCAAGAAGGGCATCCACTCCTTACCTATCAAGTCCAAGAGAAAGGACTCTTCCGACTCACTCGTCGAGTGGAAAACACTTGGAAAATGGAGGTGATCAAGAAAGCAGACGGTATCGGTCGAGCCACTCAATTTGCCTTCGATGACCGAGGCGGAATTCATCTCGTCTATTATGATGTCGATCGAGGATTTTGGCATAGTCATCGAGACAAAGTGGGTCTCTGGAGTCACCATCTCATCGAGAATACGGTTCAGGGGAATCATCTCTCCAGGCCCGCCTTTCACCGCTTCGATGATGGACGTCTCTTGGTCTACTTCGCTGATAATCGATACACGCAAACTCACATGATGCGAGCCGAGCGCCCAAAGGGTGGCACCGATTGGACCGTGAAGCGGGTGGCGGAAGATTATGGACCGGGTTACCAAATTGGTTTCGCTGGACCGGCCGATGATCCGACCCGGGAGTTGCTGTTTACCATCACCGGAAAACAGAGCCTGGCTCTAGCGAAGGCGGAGCAACTGGACGACGAGAAGGTCTTTCTGGAAAAAGTCAGTTCGATGGCTTTACGGCGGGACCCCAAGGGGCGGCTCGTCATTCTGGGAAGCGGCGGCCGAATGGATCGAAGCGATTTGGGTCAGCGGCTCTACCTGATACGTCACGACCCACGCAAAGGAAGGCTGCGGCATTTCCGCATCGGCATGCCCATGGGCGCGATGCACCTTGATCATGCTGTCGCCGACGATGGCACCGTGTGGTCCGTCTACACGGCCGATCAGGACGGAAGTCTCTTTGTACACCAGCTACCACCCTTTAAGGAATAAGACCGAAGCTCCCCAGTCTAGGTTTCCCAGGCTATAGTGTACTCGGGAGGCCGGTGAATCATGCAATCGAACCGTTCCATTGCAGCATTTTGCGTGAGCCTCCTGCTCCTGCTGCTGGCGAACTTTCTGATTCCCCCACCGAGTTCATTACCGGTGCCTGATCGCCCACTGACCGTCGAAATTCTGCCCAATGTACCCCCGGCCGAGCCCAACGAACTTCCCTTCCTGCCACAAAGGGTCCCTGACCAGGTCGTTCCAGAGCCTGAAAAGGCAACGGTGACCGATGCCTTCAACCGGCGTGTCGAAAAAGAGACCATGGCCCGTCGCAGTGAGCCCATGCCCTCCAATTCGAGAGCACAACCACCGACACCAAAGGAGTCGCCGACTTCGTCGGGCTCGCAAGCGATGGATGGCATCGGCCTCCTGGGCCAGAAACTCGACTTAGATCTCGATTTTCTCCAGGCTCCCAATGCACCCAACGTCTTTGGAGGTGCCACCCTGCCCACGCTGGATGTGGAGGCCGGTGACGAAACCTGGCTTAACAGCCGGCGGATTCGCCACGGGGGCTTCTTTCGGCGCCTGCACCAAAGCGTCTCCCGACACTGGGATCCGAACACTGTGATGAGACGCTACGACCCCAGCGGAATGCTCTATGGCAGCGAAGATCGAGTGACCGTTCTCCACCTACGCTTAGAAGCAGACGGCGGCCTCGCTGAGCGACCCAAAATCATTCGGCCCAGCGGCCTCAGCATGCTCGATCGCGAGGCGGTCCGTGCCGTTGTTGCGGCAGCCCCCTTTCCCAACCCGCCAGCAGAACTCGTCAAAGAGGGGGTAATTGACCTCGGTCGGTTTAGCTTCTACCTCCAAATTGAACGAGGAACCTACGGGTTTCGACCTGCACGTTAGGGGAAGGTCGAAAGCATGGCCGAACCCAAGGCTTTTGGGCGATATCTACTGCTCGATCGAGTCGCCTTTGGCGGTATGGCGGAGATCTACACCGCCAAGTCCTTTGGCGCCGATGGATTCGATCGTTTGTTGGCCATCAAACGAGTGCTTCCGAGTGTGGCGGATGACGATCAGTTTGTGGAGATGTTCAAGGATGAAGCGAAGATCACCCGTGCACTAAATCACGGGAACATTGTTCAGGTCACTGACTTTGGAAAAATCGAAGGCTCCTACTACCTTGCGATGGAGTATATCTCCGGCAAGGATCTGAAGGCACTCTGGGGCCAAGCGGCAACCAGTGGCGACCACCTCGACCCAATTCTCGTCGCCTACATCGTGGCAAGTATCGCCGAAGGCCTCAGCTATGCCCACAACGCCACCGATGCGACGGGCAAAGCCTTAGGGGTCATCCACCGGGATGTGACACCACAGAACGTCCTCATCAGTTGGGATGGCGAGGTCAAGTTGGTGGACTTTGGAATCGCCAAGGCTCGAGCGAAAAGTCTAAAGACGGAAGTCGGCGTCCTGAAGGGTAAATTCGCTTACATGAGTCCGGAGCAAGTCCGAGGACTTCCCCTCACAAAGAAGACGGATATCTTCTCCCTTGGAACCGTCCTTTACGAACTTCTGACCAGTGAACGAGCTTTCGATCAGGAAACCGATTATGCCATCATGGAGTCGGTCCGTCGCGTCGACATCGTCGACCCAGCTGTTCATAACCCTGAGGCTCCCGACGAATTGGTGAGGATCTGCGCCAAGGCGATGTCCTATTCCGAAGAGGAGCGATATGTCGACGGGGAGCACATGGCTCGCGACCTTCGGACATGGATCGCTTCAACGGGACGAAATGTAGGGCGTCTTGAACTCGCTTCGTTCTTAAAGAGTAGTTTCCCCAATGACTTTCGAGAAGAAAGATCCCGCCTGACCCGGTACGCCCAAGTCAAACCTGATGCACTGGCCAACGCCACTGAAAATGCGCCGATCCGAGAAGCAGGAACCAGCACCAAAAAGGTCACGACAGTCCGCCTGGGTGTGGCGACGGGATCCCTCCCCAAGGTTCCGATGACCACAGGCACTGCCCCTCTAGGTGGGCAAACACTCCCATCAAGTACACCCAAGAGAGAAAAGAAGAACTGGCTCCCCATGCTGGTCTTCATCCTGATGGCCCTAATCAGCTCAATGATGGGTCTCAGAGCCTATCAGTGGTGGCAATCTCGGCCCGGAGTGCTGGAGATATCGACCCGTCCCGCTGTGGTCGAAGTCTTTATCAACGACGTGTTTGCCGGTGTGACGAGTCCGGGACCCGATGGCCGGGGCTTGTTCGCATCCCAACGCCCTCGAGGTGATCTAAAAGTCCTCCTGCGAGCTGCTGGTTACAAAGACAACTCGGAAGCGCTTACCCTCGTCGCGGGAGAAGTCTTCAAGCTCGCCCCCGACCTTGCGCCCGACATCCCCACCCTCGGACACCTCGATCTCGTGGTTTATCCACCCCATGCGACGGTCATGGACGGAGAGAACCCATTGCCTTTATCGGAAGGTAGGGGCCGCCTAAGTCTCGAGGAGGGCAGAACCAAGGAACTCAAGATCCGAGCCAATAACCATGAACCACAGAATGTCATCGTAGGTCCGGTCACACCGGGTGAAACTGTCGAACAAGAAATTCGTCTGGCCTTGAGTCGTTGGCTTTTGAAAGTGACTCCAAATCCCGCCGACGCAAAAGTCGAAGCGAGAGTCGGTGACCGGACTAAACGCAGCGTTGGCATCACCGAGTTAAGAGGCCTTCATCCCGGTGAAACCGTGCGCGTCAAAGTCAGTGGCCGTCGATGTCGCAGCAAGAGGCTTCGGGTCCAATCTGACGGACTGGAGATCGTCGAACGTACCGTCCAGTTGCGTTGCCGCAAGAGGTGAACATGAGAGGTCTCGTTGGGTTGCTTCTGCTGACGGGTTGCGCAACCAGCGCGACCCAACTGCTGCCGCCACTACCAAGTCAATGGCAACGGTCGGGAACCGAAGATCAGGTCGTACTTGAGCGACGCCTTACACTCACTCTCTTGAATGAACAGGGAAGCGTCTCATGGCGACGCTTCGAGCGTCGCTTTCACCGGAAAGGCGGAGAGGTTTATATTCAGTTACCCGTTCATCCAGACCGAATGCTTATCCGAGCTGGGTTTCGGATGCGAACATCCGCCGGTACCACCACCTACCGAGATCTGTCCGACTTCGTTTACACGGATCGAAGCGGACAACCGATCCTCGACTCCAAACGAGCTGCATTCGTTGCGCTGCGAATCACCGTGGAGCCCAAGAGCCTCATCGATTGGGCCTTCGAAGGCGCCGACCGTCGGGCCCATTGGCTTCCCCATCTTGCCCTCGACGGTTCTTATCCCATCGAGTCCGGCAGGCTGACCATCCAAGGGGATCCAGATCAACGCGTCGAAGTGAGACTTCGAGGAATTCAGCCCAAAATCAGCTTAGA
>MDTA01218763.1_pt1 | contig 12115 bp, 5 predicted proteins | sample 811151 | NCBI WGS metagenome assembly MDTA01 (sample SAMN05326648, study PRJNA326480) | marine metagenome | isolation source: seawater | place: Indian Ocean: South | collected 2010
AGCAAGAAAGCCTCCTTACAGGAAGCTTTCTAAGTGGAGCGAAAAACGAGACTCGAACTCGCGACCCCAACCTTGGCAAGGTAGTAGTCATAAGCTTGTAAGTCCTTGTAAATAAAGGCATTGTGATGATTATTGATGTAAAGGTGTCACGAAAAGTGTCATGATGAACTTTACAACACCACGCTTGATCAAGGACAAGCAAAACAAATTCACTATTCTATTCTACTTAGAGGGAAAGAGATATAGAGTTGCTAATGGGAAGAAATTTGGAATTGATATACATCCTAATAAAGTTCCAATCACTGATAGATTTAATGAAGCAAATAATCTTTTGTTTAGGATACATAAGGCTTTAATAGAGGGATGGGGTCAATCAACTTCTTTAAGAGATACGTTCTTAAAATCTGTGCAAAATCATAGCATTAGTATTGATGCAAAAGAAACGTATAAAGATTCAATGCAAAGGACTCTATCTCGCTTAGAATCATTTTTGAAGACATCTACAATAGGACAGATAAACATTAAACATGTGACTACTCTTCATTGTATGGCATTTCTGAATTCAAAATGCTATACTCCTAATAGTTATAACACAGAGAGAAAACATCTCAGTAGTTTTTTCAGTAAGCTATTTAAACCTGAAAACATTACAAATCCAATATCATCAATCCCCGTTTTAAAGTCCAAACCAGCCCTTCACAAACCCTTTAAAGACGTTTCTATTGTGCTAGAAGACATGAAGTCATTTAATGAGAAGCTGTTCCTCTGTTGCCTTCTAACGTACGGTTGTTTGCTTAGGCCTCACCAAGAGATACGTAACCTTAAGTGGGGAGACTTCAGTGATGATATGAAGCATATATCTCTGTCTGGTAGACGTAACAAGAGCGGAAGGAATAGAATCGTTCCACTCAACCCATACATACTCCAATATCTTCATAGGGGCATGGACACTATCAACATCTTTACAAACGAAGAGAAGCCTTTCAATAAGGATTACTTCAAGACTCTATGGAGCAGATATAAAGCTCAATCTACTCTTGTAGAAGATCTACAGACGCTGTATTCCTTCAGACACACTGGTGCTATAGAAATCTATAAGAGAACAAACAATCTATCTATACTACAGCAAGCTATGGGCCATTCAACTCTTGCTGTTACGTTAGGTTATTTACGTGGGTTAGAGATACCGAGCTTAAGACTTGAAGATATGCCGAGGCTATGAGTAACTTACAGGTCTAAAATCGACACTATGAGACTTTTAATCGCCTTTATTTCTTGTTTGATCTCTTTTTGTGCTTTTAGCCAAACTGATATTCCAGGATGTACAATTTCACAAGCTTGCAACTATAACCCAGATGCTACCATCAACGATGGCTCTTGTGAGTATATGTCATGTTTAGCTATTGGTTGTACTAACCCTCTTGCATGTAATTATGATGCAACTGCCGATTATGAGGATGGTTCATGTTATTTCCAAGAAGATGATTGGTGTGATTGTGATGGGAATGTATTAGATGAATGTGGAGTATGTGGAGGAGAAGGAATTCCTGAAGAAGACTGTGATTGTAATGGAAATCAATACAATGTGTGTGGAGAATGTGGTGGTGGAGAAGATGCAAATTGGTGTACTGGATGTACAATCACTATAGCTTGCAACTATGACCCGTCAGCAATAATTGACGATGGATCTTGCCTATTCGCTTGTCCTGGATGTACGGACCCTGCTGCTTGTAATTATAATGATCAAGCTCTACAAGAAAATGGGTCTTGTGAGTACCAAGGTGATTACATAAACTGCGATGGAGAGTGTATCAATGATTCTGACAATGACGGCGTGTGTGATGAATTAGAAGTGTTTGGATGTGATGACCCTTCTGCTTGTAACTATGACAATAATGTAACAGAGTTTGACGGCTCATGTGAGTTTACTAGCTGTGTAGGTTGTTCGTACTTCTTTGCTTGTAATTATGATGCAACAGCTACTATTACAGACAACTCACTCTGTGAGTTCAACGTATGTTCTGGTTGCACGGATATAAATGCTTGTAATTACAACCCTACTTTGTCTGAGGATGACGGCTCTTGTGCATATTTTGATGAATGTGGTGTTTGTGGAGGAAACGGGTCTACATGTGAGGTCCAATTGTTATGTGGAGACGATATAGAACACGAAGGGTATACTTACTCAACCGTTCTGATTGGTGATCAATGTTGGTTTAGTGAAAACTGCCGTTATCTACCCGAAGTATCACCGTCAAATGAAGGGAGTGACACAGATCCTTACTACTACGTTTACAACTATCAAGGAACAGATGTTGAAGCTGCTAAGTCAACATCTAACTATGAGACATATGGAGTCCTTTACAATTGGCCTGCTGTGATGACAGAAGACATTTGTCCTAGTGGTTGGCATATTCCTACAGATGAACAGTGGACAGAGCTAACAGACTTCTTAGGAGGTGTAGCTATCGCAGGAAGTTATATGTTCGAGTCATCGTCTTCAAACACAAGTGGATTTGATGCATTACTTGGTGGATGTCGTGACTTAAGCAATATTTTTAGTAATGAAGGGTCGTATTCCTATTTTTGGAGCAGCTCCTTGCATAATCAAAACAACAATGAAGCTTGGATAAGACGATTAACATACAATGGATCTGGTGTTTACAGATGGGGGTATGACTATGGAATAGGGATGTCAGCTCGTTGCGTCACCAACCAACAAATCGTTCAAATTCAAGGCTGTACAGATGAATCAGCTTGTAATTTTCATCCAAATGCTGTTATAGATAACGGTTCTTGTACAGAGTTGGATGAGTGTGGAGTATGTGGTGGGAATGGTATTGCGGAAGGTGAATGTGACTGTGAAGGCAATACTCTAGATGAGTGTGGGATTTGCGATGGAGCAGGAATACCTGAAGGAGACTGTGATTGCAATGGAAACCAATACAATGAGTGTGGAGAATGTGGAATTGAGAGCTTAGATTCCTGTTCAGGATGTACAAATAACCAAGCATGTAATTATGATGTTTCAGCATCTATTGATGATGGATCTTGCTCTTTTGTTTGCATAGGGTGTATGGATGAAAACGCGTGTAATTATGACTCAAGTGCTAATTTCGATGACGGATCATGTGAGTATTGTAGTTGTAATACTATTTTAGAAGTGGTACAACTCGGTGATGAGATAACACTTGAAGATGCTGAGCAAATGGGGTATAGGGTAGACATAAGTAATGATGGTAACACTATTATCGTATCAGATCCGATATTTTCTCAAGGACAGGGGAAAGTAGATGTTTTTCAAAAAAACGAAAATGATTTATTTCAACAAATTGGGCAAAGTATAACTGGAAATTCATTAGGCGGTTGGTCACCTCCTCAGTTAGGTGGAGATGTTTCAATAAATAATAATGGGACAGTTATAGCAATAGGTGGCAAGCACTATAGTCTTAGTGCATCTAATCAAAACCTAGGAATTGTTCGTGTTTATCAATTCGTTAATAACAATTGGACTCAAGTAGGTCAAGATTTAATTGGAGATCAAGCAATGATGCACTTTGGGGAAGGTGTTTCGATAAATGATGACGGTAATATTGTAGCTGTAATGGCACCAGGCTGTAATTGGGATTGTCAAGGATATGTTAGTCTTTACAGACTAAATGACAATGATATTTGGGAGCTTTTGGGAGAAATTCAAGAGCAGGGATTAAATGATTGGTCAGGCTGGGGTAATTATGGTTATAAAATGGATATAAGTTCTGATGGGTACACTATTGCAATTGGTGCAGCATATGGAACAGGTGATGGAGGATATAATGATGGAGGTTATGTGCAAGTATATCGTTATGAAGAGCAAATAGACAATTGTGGTAGCCAAGTTTCTCACGAAGGCTATGACTACTCAACAGTCTCAATAGGAGATCAATGTTGGTTCTCGGAAAATTGCCGTTATATGCCAGAAGTGTCAGTTCCAGACAACTACTCTGATGAGGCTATGTATGCCCCTTGTTACTATGTGTATGGTTATGATGGAAATGACGTTGAAGAAGCTAAATCAACAATAAATTATGATGTGTATGGCACATTATATAATTTCCAAGCGGTGATTTCAGGAAACCTATGTCCAACAGGATGGCATGTTGGAGACAATATCGACTATTCAATTCTAACTGGCTATTTAGGAGGAGTTGGTGTAGCTGGAGAAGCCTTAAAATCAACAACTGGATGGTCAAGTGCTAATGGAACAAATTCTAGCGGATTTGATCTTTTACCTGCAGGATATCGTGATGGTGGTGGTGGATATCAACATATTACTAATGGAGCCGTTTTATGGACTTCATCTAGTGTGGGAAATCATGGGTCTTCTAGAAATGCATGGGCTGGAATGCCTTGGTCTTCAACACCTAATGCTTTTAATTCCAATACGGACCTTCGGTCTCAAGGACACTCTGTTCGTTGCATTAAAAATGAAAGTCTTACTCAAATCGGTGGAGATATTAATGGTTTTTACGGTGCTTCAAACATAGGTGGATCTATTGCACTAAATGGTGATGGAACAACTATTGCTATAGGATCATTTGGTAACGATGACCCTAATTCTGTTCATATCTATTATTATAATGGAGTATCCTGGGTGAACAAAGGTCAACCAATCTTTAACGACGAAATTGTCAATTCTGATTACAACGGATATTCATCCACTATTGGTAGTAGTATCGCATTAAATGATGATGGGAATGTTGTTGCTTTTGGTACAACTAACAACCATCCAACTGATGGGTATTTAAAAGTATATGAATATTCAAATTCAAACTGGGTACAAGTTGGCACTTCCCTTACTGGAGAAAGTACAACATATGGAGAAGGGATCGCTTTAAGTGGTGATGGGACTAAACTACTTGTGGGGGAATCAGGGTATAGCAATACTGGTCGTGCTATTCTATATGAAATAATTGAAGAACCTACTGTGCCAGAAGATCAGTGTGATTGTTTTGGTAACGTGCTTGATGAATGTGGAGAATGTGGCGGTGAAGGAATACCTAATGGAGACTGTGACTGTGACGGTAACCAGGTTGATGACTTAGGTGTTTGTGGCGGTGACTCGTTTTTCATTGAACCTGATGGAACAGGTCCTTGTATGGGGGAAACGCATGTTACATACCACGGTTATGAATATGCATTATTAGAAATAGGTGGTCAATGTTGGTTTAAAGAAAACCTTAAAACAGAATATTATCGAAATGGGGATGCAATACCTGGAAATTTATCTGACAATCAATGGGTGGAAGCAGATTACGGAGCTCAGTCAGTATATGGTGAATCTAATGGAACATGTAATACTGGAAATTGTAATGAAGTAGAAAATTTAGCTATACACGGTAGGCTTTATAATTGGTATGCTGTAAACGACCCAAGAGGATTATGTCCGAATAATTACGTGGTTACTTCTGATGAAGATTGGTTGACAATAGAGATAGCATTAGGAATGGATCCAGTACTTGCATTAAATGATGGATTTAGAGGTACAGATCAAGGCTTACAAATGAAATCAGATATTTATTGGGATGGTACAAATTCTAGTTTCCTAACATTAACGCCAAATTCAATAAGAGCTAATTGGAACGGGGGGTTCTATGGTGAAGGATCTCAAGGTCAGTGGTGGACTTCGACACCTATCGTAGATAACGCTAATTACAATACAAACACCAATGAAATGGAGTATACATCTGCATACTCTAGGTATTTACAGACTGGTAGCGATAATATATTGAGGAGCTTACAAAACAATGAATTTGAATATGGTAAAGGAGTTAGGTGTAGATACTCACCACCAATCTGTGATGCTGACATAGATGAAGATGGTATTTGTGATGAGATAGACGATTGTATTGGAGAATATGATTTTTGCGGAGTATGTAATGGTCCTGGAGCTATCTACGAGTGTGGATGTACTGATATACCAGAGGGCGATTGTGATTGTGACGGCAACCAGCTTGATGCTCTAGGAGTATGTGGTGGAGATTGTTCTGCTGACGCTGATGCTGACGAAATCTGTGATGAGGTAGACGACTGTGTTGGAGTTTATGACGATTGTGGGGTATGTAATGGAGACGGTTCTTCATGTGCTTATGCTTGTGTGGATAATAATGATGCCTTATCTGCTCTTAATGGCTGCGTTAATGCCATTGCATTTTTAGGATGTGATTTCCTTTTTGATGGAACACCAATAAGCGAATTATGTCCTGAAAGCTGTAATAGCTGTGGATGTACAGACATGCAGGCATGTAACTACAATCCTTTAGCTACATCTGATGACGGTTCTTGCACAGAGGTTGATGAATGTGGTGTGTGTGGAGGACCTGGAGCTATATATGCTTGTGGATGTAACAACATCCCTGAAGGAGACTGTGATTGTGATGGAAATACTTTAGATGAGTGTGGGGTATGCGGAGGTTCTGGAATACCTGAAGGATTCTGTGACTGTGATGGAAATATAATAGATGAAATTGGAGAATGTGGTGGAGATTGCTGTAGCGACATTAACAACAATCAGATATGTGACTCAAATGAAATTGCAGGTTGCACATACAGTAATGCTACTAACTATAATGCTGAAGCTACGTTTGATGACGGAACATGTATCTATGAAACTCCAACTCTAGGTTGTACATACATAACAGCAATCAACTACAATGATGAAGCAACAGCTGATGATGGTTCATGTGAATTTGAAGAAACAGTGTCAAATGACTGTATAGCTGATTTAGACGGTAATGGTCAAGTTGGTTCTCCAGATCTCTTGTTATTCTTAGGTGCTTTCGGAGAAGTTTGCGAATAGTAACTTCTCTTCTTAAGCTATCTCTTCACTCTAAGAATCCTTTTAAGAAGCTATGGAGCAGATACAAAGCTCAATCTACTATTGTAGAAGATCTACAGACGCTGTATTCATTCAGGCATACTGGTGCTATAGAAATCTATAAGAGAACAAACAATCTATCTATACTACAGCAAGCGATGGGTCATTCTACTCTTGCTGTTACGTTAGGTTATTTACGTGGGTTAGAGATACCTTCTTTAAGACTTGAAGATATGCCGAGGCTTTAGGTATCTTGCAGACCTTAAACATTTACTAATCATAGATATGAGGTTTCTAATCGCTTTTTTAAGCTCTTTCATCGCTGTTTCTGTATTAGCTCAAGTCCCTCAAGGAGTTGGGTATCAAGGAGTAGCTACTGACTCTGAAGGTATAGAGCTAGTCAACCAAGCTATAAGTATCCGTGCTAGTATCCTTAGCGGATCTGTAAACGGAGTAGTACAGTGGCAAGAAGTTCACGATACAACAACAGACGACTTCGGTTTGTTTGCCCTTACTATAGGCGAAGGGAACAATACTGGTGGAGGTATGCTATCAAGCTTTGCAGATATCCCTTGGGGAGAGAGTACATACTTCTTACAGATAGAGATGGATGCTACTGGTGGAATGGATTACTCTTTAATGGGGGTGAATCAAATGATGTCTGTTCCGTATGCTCTGTATGCAGAAACATCTGGCAATCCTGGCAATCCTGGACCGCAGGGAGAAACTGGTCCTCAAGGGGAACCTGGTATTCAAGGTCCTCAAGGAGAACAAGGACCTGCAGGAATGGATGGAGAAGATGCTGTATTGAATTACGATACTCTAGCTCAGTACTTATCTCTAGACTCATCTTTTGTAAGCACAGTGACAAGTAATATTGGAGGTGGAGGATGTGATTTCAACTATCCTGATGGATTAGATGGAGACCCCATTATTCATGATTTTATTTCTAATGGATCATATACTGTACCAACTGGGAAAAATCTTTATGTAAATAGAATCTTTCATAACACAGGTAATGATATATTAATAAATTCTATGCTTATTCATCCCTCTGGTGAGTTGAATTATGATTTAAATATCATTCTATCAGAAGGAGATGTTATTTCTATTACCACAGACCCTGGTAATACTCCAACGGTTAAAAAAATGTTTGGATTTCTTGTAGATAAAAGTGTTCAGTCAATAGTACATGATTTTGTAGATAGTGGTGCTTATACTGTTCCTAATGGTAAAAATCTATATATCTATAAACTTTATCATCAAGCATTAGGTGTTGTCGTAAATTCTGAAGAATTAATAAGCAATCTTTTTAACAATAACACTAATTCATTTAAAAATCATCTCATATTAAAAGCTGGTGAAGTTATTGATGTTATCGACCAAGGTTCTGGTGGTTTTGAAAATATGTTTGGCTATTTAGCAGACGAAGACTACTTCGCTGATTGCGGAGGTGGTGGTGAAAGTAGTGATATTAACAGCGGAAGTGGTGACGTATCTGTTTCAACATTTGGTGATACACTAACTGTAAATGGAGTAAGTGTAATTGTCCCAGGAGTGAGTTATGAAAATGTAGTTCCAGAATTTGGTACTGTAACAGATATTGATGGAAATATATACAACACTATTGATTATGGCCCTGGAGGTGTGTGGATGACTGAGGACTTAAACACGACACATTACAACAATGGAATTGAAATCGAACTCAATTGTACATGTGGTAATGGTTCAAGTATAACATCCTGTGATCCAGGTTGGTGTTATTACAACAGTGACTTGTCTAATGTTTCAGCGAGCAGGTACTATAATGGCTATACTATCCACAACAATGGATATAATGTTTGCCCATCTGGATGGCATATCTCATCATCAGAAGATTGGGTGAACCTAACACATCTTTTTGCTGAAGGTGGACTTGGGATAGATGAACAATACTTAAGTGACATGTTAATTCAAACTGTATCTCAATTTGCATATGGAGATCTATCATCACTAGTTGAATCTGATGATAACTATAATATTGATAATCAAAGTTATTTATCTCTTAAATTATCAGGTTTTAATGCCGCTACAGGTAACGGTTTGCAAAATGGAAGTGTGGGATACTATTGGACATCAGATTACTCTTCCTTTTCCTCACCTGAAAATTCTGGTGGCAGAATTCGAATAACAGAAGGAGTAAATGGAGTACAAAATCAGATTGAAATTCGAAATTTTGCTTTATTGACTGATTTTCTTAAAATAAGATGTGTACAAGACTGATATGAAATACAGATACCTTTTTATACTTATATTCCTACCACTCTTAACCTACGGTCAGAGTGTTAAAAGAGCTGTGCTATGCTCTTACGGAGGGTCTACAACCACATCTGAAAACTACCTCAGCTTTTCGTTTGGGCAACCATCGAACATAGGTACTGTTTCAGACGAAGTAAATTATATACGCCAAGGATTCGAGCAACCATTGGGTTGCGTTGGTGGTCCGATAGAGTTTACTCAAGACCTTGCTATTTGCGATGGAGCTAGTGTTACTGTAGGTAGCTCTGTATATACAGCTGCAGGATCATACACTGATACGTTCACTAATGAGTTCGGATGCGATAGTACTGTTACAACAGTTCTTCTTGTCAATCCTTTAACCACATCTTCAACTTCTGAAGTGTCTTGTGACGACTTTGCATGGAATGGAACAACGTACTCTGAATCTGGTGAATACACCTACATAACGATAGACCAAAACGGATGTGATAGTACAGCTACTCTTAACCTTACGGTAAGCGATTTAAGCCTTTCAGCGGACCTTATAGAACCTAGCTGTTACGACTCTGAAGACGGAGCCATAGACCTGACATATACAAGTAATGCTATGCCTGTAGATATCATGTGGTCGAATGGGTTGATGTTTGAAGACAACCTCAACATTCCTGCTGGAGAGTACACCGTTACTATCACTGATGCAAACGATTGTGAGCAATCAGAGACATTTAACCTTTCTTCTCCTCAAGAGCTTTATTTAGCTCTTAGTACAATGGATGCAAGCTGTGATTATATCCTTGACGGCATGATAGAATCGGATTTACTTGGTGGTACTTCACCATATCAGTTCTCATGGAGTACTGGATCTACTGAAGAGATGATTACAGAAGTCGGCATAGGTGATTACACTTTAACAGTAACTGACGCAAATGACTGCGAGGTTTCAGCTGAAGCAACAGTAGATTACTTGGGAGAAGGATGCTTGGAGATACCTGATGTGTTTACACCAAATGACGACGGATATAATGACGAATGGGTAATCAATGGAATTATCGATTATCCAGACGCAAGAGTACAGGTTTACAATCGTTGGGGACAACTATTATACGAGTCTATTGGATACACATACCCATGGGACGGAGTTTATGAAGGAGAAGCCTTACCTATAGCTGATTACTACTATATCATAGACCTTCAGGATGGAACAGAAGCTAGAACAGGAACTATAACTCTTAAGCGATGAACAAGATGAGAATACTACTTACGCTAGCTTGTTTATTAGGAGCAATTGCTACACAAGCTCAACAGCTTCCTCTGTACTCGCAGTATATGAATAATGAGCTTATCATTAATCCTGCTGTATCTGGAACATTAGACCATAGTCCTTTACAGATGAGTTTTAGAAACCAGTGGACTGGATTCAATGGTTCGCCAACAACATATGTTCTTTCTTACCATAAAAAGCAAAAAGACAATGTCGGTTTGGGTGCTGTGCTTTTTAATGATAACACTGGAGGGGCCATTAATAGAACTGGGATAGCACTAAGCTATGCTTATCATATCCCCTTGTCTAATGGGAAGCTATCACTATCATTAGCAGCGAACATCAATCAATACACGTTTGATAGCTCGGAGCTTTCTCCAAACGATCCAGACCCATTAATTGATGGGAGTAGTGAGTCGAGCTTTGTGCCTGATGCAACATTTGGGGCGTACTACTACACAGATAAATTCTTTGCTGGGTTTTCTGTTCCAAACCTTATAGAGACACCAATCAATATCAATACAGCTGTTGACAATACCAACTCTCTAATACGTCACTACTTCTTACACACAGGGTACAAGCTTGAAGTTAGCGATAACCTAGATCTTCAACCATCACTTATGCTTAAGTCTATTGTCACTACTGGAGTGCAGTATGACTTAAACTTAAGAGCTCTGTTGAAAGATAAGATGTGGTTTGGAGCCTCATATAGAGATCAGGATGCTGTTGTACTTATGTATGGGATTAACCACAAGAATTACTTTTTTGGATATAGCTATGATGCTACCCTTTCTGACATAAGAAACTACTCTAGTGGATCTCATGAAGTCTTTTTAGGATACAAACTTGATGTTGCTGAAGTCATACCTCAGAAAAAAGATTCTGATGGTGACGGAGTGCCTGATGAAGAAGATCCTTGCCCAGATGAAAAGGGTACGAAAGAAAACAGGGGTTGTCCTGATACGGATGGCGATAGCGTAATCGATAAAATCGACGCTTGCCCGAAATCTCCTGGTCCAGCAGAAAACCAAGGTTGTCCAGTCCTTACCTACGAACAAAAAGCAGTTGTTGATACAGCCTTTACGAACCTTGAATTTGAATTCGGAAAAGCTATCATCACATTTGATTCATACACTCACCTAGATAGACTGGGTGTTATGCTTGTGAACAATCCAAATATGAATCTTACTATTGAAGGTCATACAGATAATATCGGTAGTGATGAGAAAAACATGGAGCTTTCTGAAGCTAGAGCTACTGCTGTTAAAACATATCTAACAAGTAGAGATATTCCCGAAGCAAGTATTACAGTACTCTTTTATGGGGAGAATAGACCCATAGCTCCTAACGATACAGAAGAAGGAAGGGAGAAGAACAGAAGAGTAGAACTAACAATAGGATTTAACTAATGAGACTATCACTATCATTTATATTATCTCTTTTTGTAGGGGTAGCATTTGCTCAAGTCCCTCAGGGAGTTGGCTATCAAGGAGTAGCTACAGACTCTGAAGGTATAGAGCTAGTAAACCAAGCCATAAGCATCAGAGCTAGTATCCTCAGTGGATCAGTTAACGGAGTAGTGCAGTGGCAAGAGGTTCACGATACAACAACTGATGAGTTCGGTTTGTTTGCTCTCACGATAGGTGAAGGGAACAATACTGGTGGTGGTATGCTATCTAGCTTTACCGACATCCCTTGGGGTGAGAGTACGTACTTCTTGCAGATAGAGATGGATGCTA
>MDTA01227521.1_pt1 | contig 12115 bp, 10 predicted proteins | sample 811151 | NCBI WGS metagenome assembly MDTA01 (sample SAMN05326648, study PRJNA326480) | marine metagenome | isolation source: seawater | place: Indian Ocean: South | collected 2010
AAAAAACTTTATTCAAAATCAAGCTTGATTTTGAATAAAGTTTTTTATGACGATTTGAATAAAGTATATCCTTAGTTTTAACCCCAATTCCATCAAATGTATTTGTATGTACGAGTTTCGATTTTCCTTTCATTCTTTTTGTGAAAAATTTATCAGCTTTCTTTTGGCTTATTTTTTTATAGATTTTTTTTCTATAAAAAATATTATTTCTTAAAAAAAATTTTCCTCTTTTTGTCGTATTTTCATCACACTCAGTTAAGTGGTTTTCTTCTTGAAAAAAGACTTTTAATTTTCTTTCTATACCAACTCTTACTGCGACTCCTGAATTATATGAATAGTTATTTGACTGAACCAAAATATGACTTACGTTATTCTTTTTTATAATTTTTTTAATTCTAAGTACTCTTAAAATTGAAAAAAATAATAGCTTAATGAACTTCATATCAATTTTAGGCTTTTTGAAAGAATGGTGATGTCTTATGTAAGTATCATAAATTAAATCTCCAATATAAACATTTTCAATCTTAAAATTTTTGACAAACCATTCAAACCCTTTAAATTTAATTTTAAAAATATTCAAAAAAAAATAAAATATAAGTTTAAAAAAAATCCCAATATTTTTTAAAATAAAATTTTGGTCAATTACCTTTAAATTTATATAAATTCCAAAACCTTGGTAAATTTTTGCTAAAGATTTATCTGTTGAGTTATCAAGTAATAAAATAGCATCCATCTTTTTTTTTTTATTAAAAGCTAAAGCAAATATTGATGCGTGAAAAATTTGGTGTAGTCTGCCTCTATCAACAATTAATAACTTATTCTTACTATTAAAATTTTCCAGTTTATCTTGATTATGAGATAAAAAATTTTTGTAGTTGCTCATTTTATGAATTAGATATAATTTTTTAAAATAACATTTAAGTTATTTATCAAAAATTGCAATAATTCATTAATTGATTGTTTTTAAAATATGAAGTATTCCGTAAATTAAAATGATTAATTTAAGAAGAATTAAAAAACCATTTATAATTGCTGAAATAGGAATAAATCATGAGGGAAGTTTTAATAAAGCAAAAAAACTCATACATGAGGCAAAAAAAGCTGGAGCGGACGCTGTAAAATTTCAGGTATTTAAACCTTTTACCCTTGCAACAAAACAATCAAAAAAAAATAAATTACAGAAAAAAAACTCGAAAAAAAATGAGTCATTATACAAAATTTGGCAAAAAATGGAGTTGAAATATAATGATTTAAAAAAATTGAGAAGTTTAGCAAAAAAGCTTAAAATTTATTTTATTTGCTCTGTATTCGATATCGAAAGTTTATCTAAAATAAAAAGTTTAAAGATTGATGCACTAAAAATTGCTTCCTCGGATATCACGGATGAGTATTTGCAGAATTATCTTTCCAAACAAAAAAAACCAATAATTTTGTCTACTGGTATGTCTGAAAAAAAGGAAATTATAAGTTGTTTGAAAAATCTTAAAACTAAAAATATAGCTATATTACATTGTGTTTCACTTTATCCATGTGAACCTAAAAGAGCAAATTTAAAAAGAATTCTTTCTCTTAAAGAAAATTTTAATCACCCTATAGGATATTCAGATCATTGCGTTGGAATAAGTGCAGTAATCATGTCAATTACTTTAGGTGCTCAAATTATAGAAAAACATTTTACTTTAAATAAAAATAAAATTGGCTTAGATCACAAACTTTCTGCAGACCCGAAGGATTTAAAAACAGTGTGTGATTTTGCCAAAAATTATAAAAACTTGCTTGGGGATAGAAAGATAAATCCCTCTAAATATGAGAAATCATTCAGGAAGTTTTTTAGAAAAGGAGTTTATTTTAGAAAGGATATTAAAAAAGGTAAAAAAATTTTGGAGGAAGATATTATCGTTAGAAGACCAATGAATACTACCAATCCTAAAGATGTAAAAAAGATAATTGGTAAAATTACTAAAAAATATTTTTTTGAAGGAGATAATGTTAACAAAAATTTTTTAAAATAAATTTATTAATCATTATTCATCATTTAATATAGATTGGATTTTTACTTTTCTGGATAAATTATTATCTATACAATACTTATTTATTCTATCGTTAAAGAGCTCATAAACAATTTTTAACATTTCAGGCTTCCATAACTTTTGAGTAAAATTTCTTCCATTGACTATTTGAGGGATACCTTTTAGGATAATTTTTTTTTTGATTGCGAGCTGTAATTTTGTTGGAAAAAGATCACAAAAGGACTTTGTTAATCTACAAGCGTTTTCATGAATCCCATCTTCAGGGTTAAGTTCTGCAGCTTGTTGATGAATAATTGGTCCAGCATCTACCATTTTTGTCATTTCATGAACTGTAATTCCTGTAAATTCTGGCTCTAAAAGATACGATGGCCAAAAGAGTGTTGCGCCACCTCTATACCAAGGAGATAGTCCCAAGTGTACATTCCATTTAAGCATGTTTTCTCTATCTAATATTTGATCATTAATTATTCCAGAACCATATGCTATCAATAAGTCCGGTTGAAATTTGTCACAAATCTTTTTCAATTCCGAGTTTATCTCTTTTGCTTTTTTAATCTCATGGACTAATTTGAGTTTTTTCTTTGCTAATTCGCCTGATTCATAGAAAAAATTTTTCTCTACCTCTGCTCTTTTATGAAAATGAAATTCATATAATTTTTTTATAGTTTTTGAAATATTTTTTGCTACTGGAATAAGTGGTTCTCTTTTTTCTATGACCCATTTAATATCTAGATCTGTTTTAGAGAAAGTATCAGCTAAATACAGATGTCTTGGATGATCTCCGGTTAAAAGTAGTATTTTCATTTTAATAATTTTTTTTCTAGCGCAAAATTAACAATACTCGGAAGTTTCTCTAAACTTAAATTTGTCTTGTTAGCAATATCTACTATATCGTGAGTATTATCCGCGTAAGACAACAAACTTAAAAGTACATTGAGTTGCTCTCTATTATCAATTAATTTGTCAGTCGATTGTTTGTTTCTATTTCCAACGTGATTTAGGTTTGGGTATAATGATCTTTTGCCTAGTTGCAATTCCCCATACTTACTAAATCTTTTTAAAGGGAACATGCAATCATTAATTTTTAAAATGGTTTCTAGTTCTTCTATAGATTTTTCTATTTGAGAAATTTTCATAAATTTTTTATTATCTCCGCTTGTGTGATATTCTTTATATTCACCATAAATTGTTCTTGCAATTTGACCAAAAGGTAAATTAAGTTCACCTGCACAATATTGTCTTTCATCTGATCCTGAAGTAGGATCAAAGTTCCTTAAGTAAAATTTTTTTCTATTTTCATAGTACTGAAATATTTTATCAAGGGGACTTTTTCCAAATCTTGATTTTTTGTAGGACAATTTTTTTTTAAATCCTCCAAGGCATGTGAGTACCATTCCTGAATGTAAATTTTTTTTTAATATCTTATAATGATCGGATAAAAAACATATACTACCAATTGTTTCTGGATTAATTAAAAAGAAATAACTCATATTTCTTACCTTCCAATTTTTAATTTTTTCGTATAATCCCAGGAGAGTTAAGGGACCACTTAACTCATTGTTTGCCATTGAGGGGTGGCATAAGTATGATGTTAGAAGAACTATTTTATTTGATTTTCCTTTTAATTTTGAAAGTCCATTTATAACATTTCCTTTTTTAAACTTAGAATTTACGAAAACTTTATAAAGTCCCTTTTTAAGTTTTTTTCTTTTTTTCTCTTCAATACAGAAACCCCAAAAATTTTTATAATATGATGTTACATATGGAATATGATTAACAGACTTTTTGGAGGAAAATAAATGATCATTTAATTTATCCAGCGAAATAGTTTTATCAACTCTTGAAGAATAGTTTACTACATGGAGATTGTTTTTTTTTATATCTATAATTTTTTTACCCTTATAAATTACATGTGCATCTTTAATAACCCACTCATCTGGAACAACCCAATCAAAAACTTTTTTTCCAGAACGGTATTTTATTAGTTTCAAATTCATATATTTTTTAAATATTTGTAATGATTTTAAATATCCATTTCCTGTTATACTCCTGAATATTGGAAATAAGAGGTTAAATATTTTATCTAGTTGTTTACTATTCATTAATTTAATTAAACGATTATGATTTTTTTAATATTATAATCTATTAAAAATCAATAATTTATTTTAAAATCTACCTTAATTCCATCGAATATTATATAACTGATAATAATTAATGAAAAACTTATATTTACTTAAACTTAAAGAAGCCAATAAATATTTTAAAAGAAATCCTAATGTACAAAAAGATAATTATGGAATTATTAATTTATGTTCAATAAATAATTTAAAACCAAAAAGTATTCTTGAAATTGGATGCGCTAATGGAATTAGATTAAATGATTATAGTAATATTTTAAGAAGTAAGACAAATTATGGTATTGATATTTCATCTAATGCAATAAAAGATGCAAAAAAAAAATTTAAGAAATTGCATTTCCTCAAGATGTCATCTTTAGAAATAAACAAAATTAAAAAAAATTTTGATTTGATAATTTGTGGTTTTTTTCTTTACATGCTTGATAGAGAAGAAATTTTCAATCAGTTTGACCTAATTTACAGGAAGTTAAATAAAAATGGTTATTTGATTATAGAAGATTTTGATCCACTTTTTAAACATACAAATAATTCTACCCATAATAAAAATTTTAAATCTTTTAAAATGAATTACGATCATTTTTTAGAAGAAAGTGGATTATTTAAGACGATTTATAAGATAAGGAAAAACTCATACTTTTTAAAAAAAATAAACTTCAGAAAAAAATTTAAATCAAGTGACGTTTCTTTAGTTCTTTTGAAGAAGATAGACTTTTCTAAAAGTTACCCAGAGAATATTTGATCACTAAAAAGCCTAAGATTATAAATGAATTATTTTTTTATTTTTTTCATTTTTATAAATACCCCTCGTATCGAATATAAGTTTTGACTCCTTAAGAATCTTCTTATAATTAAAGCTTGAGTGGTCAGTTAATAAAATAACACAGTCATAATTTTTAAAATTTTTAACTTTAATTGTTTTATAGATTTTATTTTTAATTCTGAAACTCTTTATGTAAGGGTCGTATACATCCAGTGAGCAATTTTTTTTTGAAATTAATTTTTCAAAAATTTTTAAGCTTGGAGACTCTCTATAATCGTTAATATTTTTTTTATAAGCTATTCCTAACAATAGACATTCCAAAAATTTTTTTTTTGGCAACTTTTCATTAATCTTTTTTAGGGTCCAATGAGTAACATTATTATTTACAACCGTACTCAAATTAATAAATTTTGTTTCTTGTTTCTTTTTTTTTGCTAACCATGACATAAAGATTGGGTCCACTGGTATACAATGTCCTCCAACTCCAGGACCAGGGACAAATTTTCTAAATCCGAATGGTTTTGATGCGGCTGCTTCAACAACATCATGTATATTTAATTTTAATTTATGAGTTATCATTTTCATCTCATTAACTACAGCTATATTTACAGACCTAAATATATTTTCAAATATTTTAGCTGTTTCAGCTATCTCAATTGATTTACATGTGTAAATACTATCGAAAATACTTTTATATAAACTTGTAATTCTTTTTCGGCATGCCTCGCTATAACCAGATACGAGTTTAGTTATTTTTTTATATTCTAACTTTTTATTTTTATTATCTTTGCCTGGATCAATTCGCTCTGGTGAATATCCTAGATAAAAATTTTTTCCAATAGAAAACTTTGTTTTTAATTTTCTTACAAAAATTTCATCTGTAGCCCCTGGAAACACACTGCTCTCTAAAATTATTGTTTGTTTTTTTTTTAAATATTTGAAAATTTTTTGAAAAGCAGAAATAATATAATTCATGTCAGGTTTGTTTTTTTTTAAAGGTGTTGGTAAACACAAAATAATGAAATCACATTTTGAAATATATTTAATGTTATCCATTGTAAAAATGTTATTTTTATTAAGTACTTTCAATTTATTGGTTGAAATATCAGATATGTATGATGAATTTTTTTTAAGCAAGTTTATTTTTTCTGAACTTAAATCAAAACCAAAAGTCTCATATTTTTTACTTATTAACAACAATAATGGCAAGCCTACATAACCTAATCCTACTACAGCAATTTTTTTTTTTAATTTCATAATAATCAATTTAATCTTTCAAATTTACTGTGACATACGGGTCCATCTAAATATTCATCTATTAATTTATATTTATTTTCAAAGTCTGAAATTTTTTTAAATATTCCATCCAAAATATCAAAATATCTATTTAATATTTTTTTATCATGTTTTACGGAGACAAATATCGCATTTGTAGCCAAAAAATTCTTTTTTAACATTTCTTGTGTAATAAATGTTTTGTACTTAAGCCAATCGTTTGAAATTATGCTAAAACTTGATAAAGCTGGAATTCCTGAAATTTGGATTTTTAAGTTATTTCTATTTGCAAGTGTTTTCCATTTTTTTTGAATTTCTTCACCTGTTTTAGTAATTATTTTCCATGATTCAATTTTTTCCATTATTTCTAAAGTTTTATTTGCTGCCACAGGCCCTGATCTCTCTGTCCAGAAAGTACTACTAATAAAACTATTTTGAGCACAATCCATAATTTCTTTTTTTCCAATTATAGCTGTAATACCATAGCCATTACCCAAAGCTTTTCCAAACCATGCCACATCTGGGTTTACTCCATAAATTTTATGAAGGCCCCCAAAGCTTTGTCTAAAACCTGATGAGCACTCATCAAACATTAATATTATTTTTTTTTTATCACATAAATTTCTAATCTTTTTTAAAAAGTTATTTTTTGGTTTTTGATTTCTTGAAACCTCCATCTTTATCGTTCCTATATCGTTTTTCTTTACAATTTGCTCTAATTGTTCGAAGTTATTGTAATTAAAAGGTATCGCTGTATTCTTGAGTTCCCTTGGAACCCCATTTGGTTCTAAACCAGGAAGTAAAAAAGGTTTTAAAATATTTTTACTCTTTAAATTTGCTGACAAATACCAATCGTGCCAACCATGATATCCACAAAAAGCAACTTTTGTTTTACCACTAGCAGCTCTAGCAATTCTTATGGCGATTGCACTTGCTTCCCCTCCAGTTCTTGCTAGTCGTGCCATATCTGCCCAAGGGTGCATTTCAATTAGTTTTTCACATAATTCAACTTCTTCAGGACAGTTTAATGTACTGATATTGCTATTTGAAATTGCTTTTTTGACTGCATTATCGATTGCTGAGTTTGCGTATCCTAAAATATTTGATCCAACTCCCATTAAAGATACGTCACAATATTTTTTTCCATCTAAATCCCATACATTGCAATCTTTGGCTTTCTTGAAATAAGGTGGCCAATTATATGGATGAAAAATTTCAGGTCTTTTGGATAATAACATATTCCCACCTGGAATAATTTGTTTTGCCCTTTTCCAAAGCTTTGTTGTTTTAGACATTCTCGCACCTTCATTTCTTTTAATAAAACTATTAAAAGTATATTTCTTATAACTTCTTTTTACAACTTTTAGAGCTTTATTCCACCCGAAGTAAATGTTCGGTTTAAATTTTTTATAAATCATTTTTATAACTTTTAAATCTTCCTCCTCATCTAAAGACCATCTCAACCCAGATAGATCCTCACGATACTCAACATTATATTTTTTAAAAACTTTTGATTCCTTCATATAAGGCGTGACATGTTCTCTAAAATATTTACCTTTTGCATTCTTGTTTGTAACTTTTAAAACTTTCCTTGTAAAAATTTCAATGTCCAAACCATCAGGAAATGTTTCTGGAGATGTATTGCTCAAATAATCTACTTTTTTATTTTTGAATTTTGTAATAAAATTATCCACTAATTTTGGATCAATTAATATGCTATCGCCAGTTACGCGTATTATGATATCGCCACCCCATTTTGAGACTACATCAAAATATCGTTTTAAAACATCTCCATCTTCGCCTACAAAATGATTAATTTTTTTACTTTTTAAAAAATCTATAAGCTTTTTATTTTTTTTATTTTTTGAAGTTGCTATTATAATGTTGTCAATTTTTTTTGATTTTTGTAACCTTTTATACAAAATTTCAATAGCAGGAATTCCATTAATCTTTTTTAAAATTTTATTAGGAAATCTTATAGAATTTACTCTGGCCTGAATAATTGCTATAATTTTTTTTTTTTACCATTTCGACGGATTAATTAAATTTATTTCTTTACTTGCATCAAGTTTTTTTGTGTTTATTTTAATATATCCGCTTTTTGAGATTAAATCTTGAAACTGTTTTGAAGAATCTACTCACAAAATTACTTTATCGATTAATGGGTTTGATAAAGCATATTTTAAACATATCTCAATTTTACTTTTTTTAAGCTTTTTTGACAAATTATCCAAATTATGAAAATATTTTTTATATTTATTAAACTTTTGAGGGATTTTTTTTTTATTGATGGTTAATAAACCTTGTAAAAAAACTGATCTTGCATGAATCTCGATATTCAAACTTTTTAACTTTTCTAAAGTTTTATATTTTATAGTTCTTTGATCAAAAATATTGAATGGCAATAAAACCAGATCAATTTTGAATTTTTCTATTATTTTATTTAGTTCTTGAACGGTATAAATTGATACACCAATCTTTTGTATTAAGCCTTTTTTTTTAGCATTTAGAAGGCCTCTATAAATTTTCGAACCATTTTTTCCTAATAGATATTTTGTATTATGAACATGAAGACAATATAATGAAGAAACTTTAAGTTTTTTAAGGGAATGCTTTATTGAAGAACTGACCCATTTTAAAATATTAGTAGGTGGTTTGGTGGCAGGTAATTTGGTAATTAAGTTAAATTCTTTAAAATTTAAATCTCCAATTCTCATTTCACAATCTCCATATGCATTAGCTGTATCGATGAAATCTATATTATTTTTTTTTGCTAAATGTTTTATTTTTTTTATTTCTTGATTTGAAAGCTTGCCCTTTTTGTTTGCAATACCATACTTCAAACCCCATTGAAGAGTTCCAATACCTATTTTACTTTTTAATTCATCCTTTTTGTTTAAATTCGATTTTTTTAAGAGCTCTTTAATACCGGTGTCTATATTAATTTTGGGTTCGTAATTTGTGTCATTTTTTATTTTTTTTAAGTCTGGAATTCTTTTAAAGATTTCTCTATCTTTATCGCGGTCACTTTTGTTGTATGAGATTTTCTTAATCTTTAATTTTTTATTCGAGAATTTCAAAATTTTTTGAGCTAAACTATATATAGAAGTGGGCTCTTTATTATTTCCAATATTATAAATTGTGTTTATTTTCCCCTCTTCAATAACGTGTATTAGTCCTTTTGTTGCATCTTCTACATTACAAAAACTTCTTACCTGCTTACCATTTCCATAAACCGATAAATTCTTGTTTTCATTTATGTTTTTTATAAATTTTGAAATTACAAAGTTTGGCTTTTGCCCGTTTCCGTAAACATTAAAAAATCTTATAATATTGTATTTTATTTTTTTTTTTTTGAGCAAATCCTTCAATATACTTTTCGGCTACAATTTTGCTTATGGCATAGATAGATTTATTTTTGAGTTCAGCGTCTTCACCAATTGGAAACTTAAGTTGATCACCATAGACTTCTGATGAAGAGGAAAAAATAAATTTTTTAACCTTTTTTTTTATTGCACACGATAAAATACATTTAATACCTAATATATTTGTGTCTAGGCATTCAATAATATTTTTGTCAGTATTTTGAACTCCTAATGCAGCAGCAAGATGAACAACCACATCACAATTATTCATTGCTTTATTAATGATTTTATCGTTAAAAATACTTCCTTTATAAAAATTAAATTGTTTGTTTTTTTTTATGTTTGGTACGTTTAGATCTAAACAATTTACTTTATAATTATTAATTAACAAATTATTTATTAGAGATGTCCCAATAAATCCTGAGCCCCCTGTTATTAAAATTTTTTTCATACTATTAAAATAAATATTTATTAAGTAGATTTATGAATCTTAATTGATCTTTTTCTTTAAAGTTTGGGAAAATTGGAATTGAAACTTCTTTTCTAAAAAAATTTTCTGTATTAGGAAAAAATTTTGGTTTATATCCAAATTTTTTCTTGTAAAAGTTATAGTGATACAACGGAGTGTAGTGTACCTGAAGTCTAAAATTTTTCTTTAAAAAATATTTAAACATTTTATCTTTATTTTTTTTAATTTTTTTGAAATCTATTTGTAATGGATATAAATGGTAAGCATGAATATTTTTTTTTTTTGTATATGGAATAGTAATATTTTCAATTTGGGAGAAGTTACGATTATAAACTGATGCAATCCTCGCTCTTTTTTTTAGCAAAAAGTTTACTTTTTTAAGTTGGCTTATTCCTAATGATGATTGAAAATCTGTAAGTCTGTAATTATATCCAAGAATACTCATATTATTTTTCCAGTGCATATTTTTTTTTAAACCTTTTGAAATCCCATGGCTTCTTAAAATTTTTACTTTTTCAAAAATTCTTTTATCATTTGTAATGATTGCCCCACCTTCACCAGTTGTAATGTTTTTTAGAGATTGAAAACTTTGCGATACAATGTCAGCAAATTTTACTGCATAATTTTTATCATTTAAATATTTGGCACCTAAAGCATGACAATTATCATTTATGAGCTTTAAACCATATTTGTTAGCTAAAAATCTGAGGTCTTTCCAATCACACGGATTTCCAGCATAATCGATTGCAATTACCGCTTTTACTTTTTTTTTTAATCTGTTTTTTTTTTTTATTTTTTTTTCTATTTCGTTAAGGTCAATATTCCCTGTGCTTGGATCTATATCAACAAATAGTGGTATTGCTCCTGAATAACATATCGAGTTTGCAGTTGCTGCAAAAGTTAAAGGTGTTGTTATTATGAAATCTTCTGGCCCCCATTTTAGGACTTTGCCAATTAAATGAAGAGCCGCAGTGCCACTTGAAACAACACTTGAATACTTTGAGCCAAAAAATTTATTGAGAGCTTTTTCAAAATTTAAAGTTTCAGAACCTTGAGATAAAAAATTACTTTTAAGAGTTTTTTCTACAGATTTTAAATCATTCTTATCAATATAATGTTGAGAGTAGTTTATTATCGATTTCATTAATTTAAATAGAATTTAATGTATTTTGTGTTTATTTTGTGATTTTGACAATCTTTTTTACAATTTTACTTACCCGCTGATCATCAACGTAAATATTTGCCATTATTTTTGATGCGTTTTTTGGATCATGTTTAAAAGCTAGTCTCAACATATCCATCCAATTTAAATTATTTTTTTTCCTTATTTGTTGAATTTGATTAATTAACTTAAAAGCTTTTTTTTTTTTTATATCATTTACCATATTGCTCTAAGTGTTATATTTTTAATTTGTTGAAAAGTAAATGAGATTTTTATTTTGCGTTTTTCCTTGACTAACAAAATTATAAGTCATTCCATTTAGATTAAGTTTTTTCGCATCTACTTTAAAGGTGTTTTTTTTTAGTTTTTTCCATCCAGATTTGATATAAAAATTTACTAAATTTTTTTTGCAAAGTAAAAAGCCTATCTTTTTTCTTTTTTTAAGAAAATCGTTATTCATTTTCATAAGATAAGATCCAATATTTTGTTGTCTGTATTTTTTGGATATCGTTACAGTATCAACAAGGTAAAAAAAATATTTTTTTTTATTCAAAAACATTTTTCTTTTTCTTAACAATGTATACCCAGCTAATTCTTTTTTGATAAACAAACAATTATGTACATCAAAGGGTTTAACATTTTTAGTTTGCCAAATAGACTGGGATTTTACTCCATATTTCCAAAAAGAATTTTTTAGTAAAAAAATTTCATTATTTAATTCTTTGGAAATTTTAGAATGATCAAAAGTTTTTTTTTTTAGTTTTAAAGTTTTTAGACTCATTCATTTGATTCTTAAAAATTTTAATATCTTCTGTAATTACAAAATTTTTTTCAGTGCATAAATCAAGCCAATTGAGCTATTAGTACTGGTCAGCTACATGCGTTACCGCACTTCCACACCCAGCCTATCAACGTG
>MDTA01185385.1_pt1 | contig 12112 bp, 6 predicted proteins | sample 811151 | NCBI WGS metagenome assembly MDTA01 (sample SAMN05326648, study PRJNA326480) | marine metagenome | isolation source: seawater | place: Indian Ocean: South | collected 2010
CTCAATAGAGAAATCATCATCAATTACTCCACTGTATGGAATAATTGCCCCAGGAACGATCATTCCGCTTAAGCCTGTTGTTTTTATATTGAGTTTAGGTTTGATGTCATTAATTACTCTCAAACGAAATTTAGGTGATTCATTGAATCCTAACCCAACCATCTCACTAGTCTGATTGAAAATACCCTTCTCATTATCTTCAACATGAATAGTGTAAACGCCCGTTTTTAAATTATCACCATTCAATTCTCCATTAAAAGAGTTTCCCTCAATTTTTAAATCAATATGCAAATCATCAATCTTTAAAAAAGCTTTATTCAACAATTTATCTGTTTTCCCAAATATTTTAAGGGTCGAACCATAAATCAATTCGTAAGGCCCCTCATCAGCTGAGAGTGTTTTCTCTTTTAACTTAGTATACTCAGGAAAAGTCACATCCAATGAAATGCTCTCATCCAAAGACGGGCGGTCGACAATTTCTAGGGGATACCAAGGCGTTTCAAACTCTTTACTTAAAACTCTAAACTCTGCATTTTCCATTGAACCAGTTGGAGATGAAATAAATACCCCATCTCTTCCAGCTAGGACTTCTTCAGACTTATTGTATTTTTCAGATTTAAATTCAATTACGATTGACTCGGGAAACAATTTGTATCCTTCTTTGACCTTCACTTTAATAGAAACATCATCGCCCTTAGCAACTCTAATTTTATCTTCATAAAGCCCCTCTACATTCAAAACGTAATTACTGGGCCATTGAACCTCTTGGAGTAAGACATTACGTTTATACCAAATAGAAAGAGAATCATTAGTTAAAGCTCCAAAAACACCAACCATAAAACAAGAAAACAATATCAATAAAATGTAAAAATTGATTTTCATTTTCTTTAATTTAAAAGCGGAACTGATTTCAACGTCGTTGATTTGTGACGCCCCAGTATCTATTGTCTCTTGAATCATCTTTGCAGAAACATTTGCCCCCTCAGAAACCCTCATCCTTGACAACTCAAGAGCACTAATCAAGGATTCATTCATTCCACCATGAGACTGCTCAAGTTCAAGCAACAGAGCATCGTCGCTCAATCTTGACATTAGTGGTGCAATTAATCTTTTGAAAGCCACAAAAATCAAACAGCCTGCTCCTAAAATGAGCATAACAAGTCGTTGATAAAAATCCATTCTGAAAGTCTTATCTATCAAAAAGTCAGCTATTATAATTGCAATTAACACTGCGAGTATATACTTCAACCCATCGACAATAAAATATCTCTGAACACCACGACGCATCCTCCCTAGCGTTGCCGTAATTTCTGGGGGAATTTTACTATTGAACTTATTTGACATTAAAATCCTTAAATCAGTTTACTCTTTTTTCTTAAAGCCCACTCAATAACCAAAAGTAGAAACAAAATGATAAATACAATACGGTTATCCCAGAGAGGCATAGGCGGACTATCATAGGTGAGTCTTCTCGATAAATCTGGTATCGAATCAGGAATAAACTTTAATTCATCAGGTTTAAAATAACGACCACCAGTTGAGGCTGCCATTGCCTTTAATTTATCTTGATCAAGCCATGTCTGCTGTATCTCTTGAAATGGCAATACCACCATGAAGTTTGATTTCACATTAATCATTTCACTGTTGGCCGATTCAAGTTCAATTAAAACATCATATGCTCCCTCGTAAGAAGCTACTACTGTTGATTCGTATACACCTGGTCTATTCTGAATTGAATTAAATATTATATCCTTTTTCTGTCCATCAGGCAGGGTCATTACACCCTTAACCTCATCCTTTGACATCCATTCAAAATTTTTCTCCCGAAGCGTTGCAGTCAGTCTAATTCTATCTCCAATCTGGTATTGAAATCTTTCTGTCTCAATCTGGCCTCTTTTTTTACCTGCGAGAGATCGGCCCTCTACCAAATAACGAGTAGTTTGAACCCAAAACCTTTTGAAAAATTCTGCATCTAGTCCTTTTGTCCTCCAACGCCATGTTCCATCAAAACCTAAATAAGTTGTTCGTCCTGTTCCAAATTGCCCCGTAACAAGCAGAGGCCTTGGGATTTCTTTTTTTCTTAAAGTTGGGTCAGAATGCTCAATCAATACTTTAGTTGCCGGCTTAGCTTCGAGAGCCGGAAAACTCCAGTAAGTTCCAGGCAGTTTCTTCCATTGCTGCAGTGTTTTTTGAGGATCTTCATAAAATCTCATTATTGGTTGGTCTGTGTTAGCCGCCACAATAGCAAGAGGCCATTCCCTATTATTCAGAGACAATAAACCACTAACTTCCATGCCCCCAACATCTCCCAATAAAACTGGTAATAATTCGGTTATACCTGAGGTCCGTGAATCGGAAAGAAACCTTCCCGCATTAACGGGGCCAGGCATATAAAGAAAACCGCCGGAATGCTCACTAACAAAACTCTTGAATAATTCGATTATCTCTTCATTGAATTCTTTAGGGTCAGGATCCAACATGATAATGACATCAAATTCAAAAAGTTTATCTTTAGTAGTGGGTAAAATATTAATGGGCGAATTTCCTTGCTGTAAGCGTCCATCATCAAGACTTTGTAACCAGCATGACAAGTTGATCATCTTTTCTCTAGTGAGCAATCTAACTAAAGCACGGTACTCCCAACTTGGACTTCCTGAAACCAGCAAAACTTTTGCATTATCATCAAGTACCGTAACTCTGGTTGGGGATTGAGGAGCATTATCCTCAACATTTGACTCCCCCTCTAACACCTCAGCTCTAATTGTAAAAAACTTACCTCCTGGAGTTCGTGGAGTATGAAGAAAATCAATCTTGGTTCTCTTATTCTCTTCATTGATGTTGATATTTTTTTCACTAATTACAATTTCATTTTCATCTCCACTCTCAGTTTTCTTTATTTCTATCAATTCAACTTTGACCTGTCCTTGATCTATTCCCTGAGAACTAATTACTGCCTGTATTTGAAACGGGTCGTTATTCCAAACCTGAGGGTCCGCGTAGATATTGGAAACTGTAACATTTCTTGGACGCTCGGGATCTCCTACCCCAACAAAATACAGTGGAACATTTCTCATTTTGGCAGCACTCACCGCCTGATCTAAATCTGATGATGTGTTGTGTTGGCCATCTGTAAAAATGATTACCGACGAAGTGAGCGTTTCTTCAATTGATTTGTCAATGGCCTTAGAGAGATCAGTACCAACACCCTCTGCAACTAAATCCGGAAGATCAATTGCAATGGTCTCGTCAACTTTCTGTCCACTTTCTAAAGATTGATCAGAAACCGGTTTTTCAACAGCATCAATTTCAACAGACTTATCTCCAAAATCCAGAACCTTTACTCTTCCCTTTTCTCCTAATCTAACAAGAAAATCACGTTCGTTAGCATTAATTGCAGTGTTAACAATATCAACTCTTGAAGGTTTTAATAATCTAACATCCTCGATGCTTTTATTTAATAATGTAGCCACCGACTTAGCAGCCGAGTTTTCAGAATATCCGTCTTTAACATTCATGGATTGAGACGAGTCTCTAAGCAGCTTGATAATCGGCCGTAATGATTTTGACTGAGTGTAGATTATAGAAGGTTCAAGAAAAACAATTCCCAATAAAACACATACGGAAAATCTTGTAACAAACAAAAAATACTTAACTCCTTTAGGGCATGAATTACTCTCCTTTTGATATAACTTATAAACAATCCACCCAATCAAAATGATTGAGGCTAGAAAGACAAAAACCCTCCAAGACTCAGGAAAATTTGCAAAGCTGAATGAAACTTCAGCATCATCAGGAATACTGTCCTGATCAAATCCAAACCAATGTAATAAGCTTTTCAAATCACAAAACGGTTATTTTATCTAGCAAAAATTGGTAACATATCATTTGGCATCTGAAGAATTATACAAGCCATAGCCGTTGCATATTCTTGACCATATGACGAATTGCTCCAAGCTCCATTAGCACCTTGACTGGATATTAGCTTATCTCGAATACTAGGATACCAATCATTCCACCAATCTCCCCCAGCATGCCACATGGCTTGAACCGCATAGTAATGGCCATAATAAAAATAATGTCGCTCTGCATTATTTTTTCTCTTTTTAAGATAACTGAGTCCTTTTTCAATTTGTGGACCATCATAAATTCCAGCACTGAATAATGAAACACAACCAGCCGCTGTAAGAGCAAAAGTTGTATGCCCACCTCTCATCGTATATCTAAAACTTCCGTCAGCAGTTTGGCTTTTTTTAACATACTCAATACATTTATCGCGCGCTGAGTCAGGAACATTTATCCCTGAGTCTCTGGCTGCTCTCAAAGCCATTATTTGACACACCGTTACAGACAAGTCTGCATCACTTTTAACTGGTCTATACCGCCAACCGCCTTCTTCATTTTGAGCGCCTAAAGTACATTTCACTGCAGCCCTTAACTTTTCTCCCAACTCTCTCTTTCGAGACATTCCGTAAGCCTGAGTCATACATAACATTGCAAATCCATGTGCATACATATTTCCAATAGCTCCAGAACCACGAGCAATGTATCCAGTTGGACCAGTATGTCTCATTAAGAACTCAGTGCAAAGGTCAACTTCTTTGCCAAAACGACCAACTCCTGGAGTGCTTCCTTCACTCATAAAAGCCAGCCCTGAAAGTCCACAAATACCAACACTCCCTGAATAACCTGAGGAACCTAATGCCCCTCTATCTGCACCTCTTTGTACTTGTCTTCCCGAAAGAAACCTTAAACCTTTATCAATAGCTTTTTGAGTACGATCATCTATAAGATCTTCCGCGGTTTTTTCATTAGCTGAATGTACCAAACCTTTGTTCAAAACCTGATGAACAGAAACAGGAGCCAAAAACTTAAGACATGATCTCCTATTTATTTTAAACCCCTTGTCTGTGTTATATTTATTCATCTTATGTAATTTGCATAATAGGAAGGCAGTGTTATTTCATTTTTCACCTTCTACTGGTATTTCCTCTGTACGAGATTTTTTATTTTCCTTAGTTTCACCAGTTATTGAGAAAACCTGGCGCAATCCCATTATAAAGATATTTTCTCCATTAGAAAAAAGGTTGCCTACTGGTTGATTCCCTTCCGGCATCACAGTTATTTGGTCTTTTATCGCACCATCAATATTTGATACCTTGATTATATCATTTTCACCAGATGGCATAAATATTTCCTCCTCTGTTAATGCACCTCTTCCATATCCTTCAGGAAAAGTGTTTTCCCAAAGCATCTTGCCTCCATTAACGTCATAACATCTAACAGTGCCCTTTCCTCCAACATACAATTTCTCATCAAGAACTCCTAAAACATATCCACTTTCATTGCCCCCGCGTAAAGGCACACGGGCCGTTTCCCAAATTAATTTTCCAGTTCTCCGATCCAATGCTATAAGCTGATTGAAATCTGTTGGAGCAAACATAACTACTCTCTTGGCAGGGACAACCGTATCGAATTCCCATCCATCAAAGTCCGGTATCCCCATATTGCCTCTTGCAAATCCTCCAAATCTTTGCAATTCCTGCATCCTAGAAGCATTATTTCTAACCGTTCTTGGATATCTTACCACCCAGTTTAATGAACCTGATATCGCATCTAGCGAAAAGGCTAAACCTGAACCGGTGGCAACGTATGCTTCACCTCCATCAACTGCTACCATTACTGAAGAATTTGGAGCAACTCCCGTTTCCGGCTCATCTCCAAGAAATGTCTTCCATTGTGTATATCCACTGTCTGGATTAATTGCTATCAAATTCATTCCTGTACCTTCTAAAATCGGAACAAGAACTAAATTACCATAAGGAACCGGTTCTCCAATGAAGCAACTTTCAGCGAATGAACCATCCTTTTTTTCAAAAGCAGATCGCATCCATTGTAGCTTTCCGTTCGTCGAGTGATAGGCAACAAGTCGATTTTTCCTCATCCTCGAATTACCTGTGTTTAAACGATTTGGCCAAACACCTTGTTGAATCTCATTTTGGAGGTTTGGAGCCACTGGATTTTCTTCCTCTGTGAAATCTATTGGGACTCCCTGAATAGTGATTAACTTATCTCCAATCAAACACATCGATTGATTAGTGTGATCTGAAAAATATTTAATTTCATTTATATCCCGAGGAATTTTTTTTCCATCCTGGGAAGTTGGACGTCTAAATCTATAATTTTTGGAAAAGTTTGGTTGTGGGTACTGTGTTCTAAAACCTAGCCATTGGACTTCCCCTTTTGATGAATCAATACATACGAGTCTATCTTCATTCTTAAAATACATAAATTTTGCCCCAAATAACATCTGGCCACATGGCATCCAATGCTCTTTTTGCCAATTCGTCAATATCTGCTGAATCGTCAGAGCCTGGTTGCCTTGAATCTGAGATGACCCTCCAATTCTTCTACCAAAAGGGTCTGTAAGGTTAAGTAGATCAGGCTTATCTTTTGACGCTGGGAGTGCGGGCCAACCTTTAGGAAGAGTAAGATCATATTTCTGGAGCCAACCAGTTTCCCCCTTGTCAATTGGTTGGTTAGTCGGCACTTTCATGAGACCAGATCTTTGTGCATTCCCCATTGCCATTGACCATCCATCTACGTTCTTATGTTTCTTTGTTATTAAGTCTGAGTTGGCAATATCCTCCTGAATAATTTTAATCAAAGATTCAGAAACATTTAGATCGGGGTCAGTTTTTAGGGTCTCAAGTAATTGTTTTGCTCGTTCTATATCACCCACTCTAGCACTGAGTACTGCTGCTCTAACCAATAGGTCGGATCTTTTAATATTAGTGTCAGGGTAATCATTTAGAATTTTATCAATCAGCCTTATTGATGGAAGAAACTCATATCGATCCAATTTAAGACAGGCTAACTCAAAAGCCGCCTCATCTCCTAAAGAACTTAAGAAATATTTTTTAACGACTTCAGACAAAGCACTTTCTCTACCCTCATCAATTTCATATGAAGAAAATATGATTTTTGCCTTAGTGTCTGCATTGAGACGATATCCATTCAATCCATCCTTTGGAAGCGCAGATAAAGTATTTTCTATCTCACGCGATACAGATTTATAAATTTGATATTCATGAGACAATGTTTTTTCCACCCATTCTTCACTCCCAAAAACCAGATCATTACTCGAATCAATTACTTTTTGCCACAAGCTACTCGCTAGATCATATCTACCCTCATCAGAAAACTGTTTAGCCCTCAACATTAATTCGTCAACAGTTGAGTCAGTTTTTAATGATGACCCCTCTATCCATTGAGTTTTGTCAAGATTTTCAACATTACCAAATGGGGGAACAGAAAATAAAGATCCATAAGAAATAAAAAAAGAAACAAAAATAAATAAACTATACTTGAGATAATTATTGATGTCGGTTGGCTTGTTCATTTCAATAAACTAACTACTTTATCTTTTGGCTCCAATCCACCAACCAAAAAAAAGTTCAAACATTAAAAGAGCAACAAGGATAAACAAAACCAATTTCCATATTTCACTTTTTTCAATGGCAACATCAGCTTGAAGAATCGGTTGATTATAATTTATTAACTTAACCTTATTTGATTCCAGTTTAGAACCAATTTGTTTAGGATCCATTCTTTCTAGATCACTTTCAAGTTGATCTACATTAGCCGCAAAAAGAACGGACAGAAATCCACTATTATCTGCTCTTTCTTTTTGAATTTCATAAATCCCCTGATTAATAGTTTTTTCGTAATTGATGTACCAGTTAAACTCGCTTTTATCATCTCCAACAGGCAAGGCATCAATTGTAACAGGATCAGTGACTTGAGGGGTAATGATTTTGACTTGTTGTCTGAATTCGCGAACATCAAGAGCATAATTAATTGGTTCAGATACTGAGATGAACCCATCAGAGACTAGATCAGGACTCATATACCTAACCAATTCCTGAGAGGTAATCAAAAATGCTGCACCGTTCTCAGGAAAGTTACTCCAATCATTATCTAAAGGTGTGGTCATGGCTAAAGCTCTACCTGCACCGATCCTTTTTTCGGCGATCGCAATGGAATTATCAACTGAACTAAATCTAGCAATTACATCAGATGGATTATTTTCATCAATATCGGATTCGAACTCTGTATCCCACCATCTAAAGACTTTCACTTCGTCCAAGAGTTGATTGTTTTCACCCTCAAAGAATCTAAATAGTGGATGATTTTCTTTCTCTTTTTTGAAATACACCCACTCCTCTTCTTTATCATCTCCTTGTACAGTTAGAAGCTTTAATGGTAAAATTCCATCACCGTCCTTAAAAAGTAAATCATTGTACACATCTTCATCAATTTGATCGCCCATTAAAAAAACTAGACCTCCACCATCACTAACCCATTGCTCTAATTTTGCGACTAGTTCCTCATTTATTCGATATAAGTTAGCAATAAAAATAACATCAAACTTAGATAGTTCTGCACTTTGAAAATCACCCTCGTCCATTAATTGCACTTGGACACCTGAGGGAGCAGGCCCCTTTGGAGCCAACGCGTTAGCCAAGTAAAACGATTCACCCCTATCTGAAAGTCCTGAGGGGTCACCGTCTACAATTAACGTTTTAATCCCTTTAGTAACAGCAGCTGAGAAAAAATATTTATTATCAGATCTTAGAACATCAATTTCGCTAGATAAATTATCACTTAATGAAATTTCAATCGGCACAAAAGAGACATCATTTATATCTTCATTGAAAGTATAAGTAAATTGTACAGTCTCAGTGGCGCCAGGTTCGATGTCATTAATAGTTCTTTTGAGTGGCAGTGAACCTTTCGAGGTAAAATTAATATCAATATCTTTGACATTAATCTTACTGTAGTTTTTCACGCTCACTTCAAAATCCAATGGAACACCATTCACTAAAGCTTTATCTAATGCATTGACCGATTCTATTGAAAGATTGTTTTCGCTACCTCCCCCCAAATCAACAATATACAACCCTCCAGACTTTTCTGAAATATCTTTAATCAGTTCATTAACTCCCAAACTAGAATCATTATTTTTTTGCCCCCCCCAATCCGATGATCTGAGATCGGTCATTAAGTAAACAACCTTTTTAAAATTAACCTCTTTGGATTCAAAACTGTCATTAATATGATTCAATGCAGAAATTAAATCTCCTCTCTTATCTGAGGGTTTTATATTTTTAAGGTTATTTAACAAGTTACCAATAGAATCTTCATTGAGAACTTCAGCGTTCGGAGAGAAACGATCAGGTTCAGTTGTACGAACAATAGTAATTAAGTCTTGACCATTGTTGTTAACTATTGCGTTGATCTCTTTTTCAAGAACACTTGAAAGCCTATCCATTGGCGTCTCTCCAATCACTCCACTGCCCATACTTAGGGAATCATCTAAAACAATAATTCGCTCAGTTTGCTCAGCTTTGAGAACTCCGCTTAAATTTACGTTCAATGATGGTCTTGCAAGAAGAAGACCAATTAAAACCAGAGCCAAACATCTTAAAATTAATAAAATAAGTTCCTCTAATTTTACTCTTCGTCTATTTAGCCTTTGAGCCTCAAGAAGAAAATCCATTGCAGCCCAATCAATTTTCTTAAATCTACGCCTATTTAACAGGTGAATTATGATTGGAGCAGAAATAGCAATGAGGCCTGCAATGAATAGAGATGGTGTAACAAAAAACTGTGACATCCTTATCCTAACCTTCCCTTTCTCGTGTGTTTTTTTCTGAATGCCAAATAACGAGTTAGAACAGCATCAAGTGGTTCTCCAGTATCAAACAAAGCATAGTCAACTCCAAGGTTGTCACATGTTTTTTGAACTTCTTTCCTATATTTAGAAACAATTTCTAAATAACTTTTTTTCAAAGCCCTTGGATCAGCATGTACTTCATCAGAACTTTCCAAACCAAGGAACCTTGTATTGTCTTCAAACGGAAACTCTATCTCATCACGGTCCATAACATGGAAAACAACGACCTCTTGTTTCCTGAGTCTAAACTGTTGCAATGCCTTTCTGATGACATCAACATCTGCAAACAGATCAGAAATAATTACCACCATACCTCTTGATCTTATTTGAGGAATTAAATCCATAAAGGCGTCACTGACATCTGTCTTATCGTCAGGAACCGTCTGATCAAGAATGTGCACTATTTCTTTAAGATGATTATGCCTTGCACTCGGTGGCATAACATCTTTAACCCGAGTGTTGAAAGTAATCATACCAACAGCATCTCCTTGACTTTGTAAAAGATGCCCCAAACTAGCCCCAGCTGTTGCAGCATAATCAAATTTGCTCCAATTATCTCTACCATAGCCCATTGATTTTGAGCAATCCACAATAACTGTAGTTTTTAGATTTGTCTCTTCCTCATATTCCTTGATATAGAACTTATCTGTTTTAGACCAAACCTTCCAATCTATATGCTTAATTTCATCGCCTGGCGAATACTCGCGGTGACTTGCAAACTCAACGGCGAAACCATTATAAGGGCTTTTGTGCTGCCCTGTTATAAATCCCTCCACGACCAACCTAGCACGAACCTCAAGCCTCTTTATTCTCTCTAATACTCGGGGATCTAGATAATTGAGTTTCTCTTTATCCGCCATTTATTAGTTTTAGTATCAATCTAAATAAAATCTCAATCAATCATTAAGCCGCATTAAAAGCACTCTCGAGAGAAGGTGGCACTTTATCTCCGTCATCACGGTCAGAAATTTCCTCGATCAATTTATCCACAACGTTATCAGTTGTAACCCCTGATGACTCAGCATTAAAAGTAGTTATGATCCTATGCCTTAAGACAGGATGCGCTATTTTTTTTACATCTGAAATAGTTGCACTAGTTCTTCCTTCCATGACAGCCATTGCCTTAGCTCCAAGAAGAAGAAATTGAACCGCCCTCGGGCCTGCTCCCCAGCTCAACAAATCTTTGATAGAATCAGGAACTCCCTCTTCCTCTTCAATCCTTGTCGCCCTAACAAGTCTAAGCGCATAGTGAATGACATGAGGAGGAACAGGAACTCTTCTAGCTAGATCTTGAATTGATTTAATATCATCCCCATCCAATACCTCATTTACCGAAACATTATCAATTCTGGTAGTTGAATCTGCCACCATATATTCCTCATCATAACTTGGGTAGTCTACAAAAACCTTGAACATAAATCTATCCTGTTGTGCTTCAGGAAGTGTGTACGTACCTTCTTGTTCAATTGGATTTTGTGTGGCAAGAACAAAAAATGGATCTGGGAGTTGATGCATTGTCATCCCAACCGTAACTTGCCGTTCTTGCATAGCTTCTAGCATTGCAGCCTGAGTCTTAGGAGGGGTTCTGTTTATTTCATCTGCTAGTACAACATTAGCAAAAACTGGTCCATTGAGAAATTTGAATTCTCTTGCCCCTGTTAACTTGTCCTCTTGAATTACCTCCGTTCCAGTAATATCAGAGGGCATTAAGTCTGGAGTAAATTGGATCCTACTAAAATCCATCTTAAGACATTTTGCCATTGTACTTACCATCAATGTTTTTGCCAAACCCGGAACGCCCTCTAATAAACAATGTCCTTTGGAAAATATAGCGATGAGTAATTGATCTACGACTTCTTCTTGCCCAATAATAACTTTACCTAATTCTTTGCGAATACTAGAAGTGGCATCGCTGGTTTTATTCAACAATTGCAACTCATCGTCTGAAAAGTCAGACCCTTTTTCTATAGATTCTTCAGCCATAATTTATTGATTTATATTTATAACATTTAAGCACAAGTTTGATACCAACTAAAACAATAGATTAAGTAAACTTGCCCCCACAAGTAACCCAATAAAAGATAGGCTAAATTAAGGAAATCTAATTAATAACTTAACCCTATGGCTTTAAAAACCATCAAGTTAACCTACAGTAATTAATTTATATTCGAAACAAATATCAACCTTACTCTTCGGAGGTGTCATTTTGAGGAGTAATTCCTGGAATCAAAGTTCCAGGAATGTTTGGCAGACCGGCTCCAGGATTGTTAGGTATATTCAGTCCTTCATTTGGAGCATTTTCATTTTCAACCTCTTCCTCCTCTTTCTTTTTGACTAAGTCCTCTCTTTTCTTAAAGAATTTTTCAGCATTCCAAC
>MDTA01074759.1_pt1 | contig 12109 bp, 11 predicted proteins | sample 811151 | NCBI WGS metagenome assembly MDTA01 (sample SAMN05326648, study PRJNA326480) | marine metagenome | isolation source: seawater | place: Indian Ocean: South | collected 2010
CCTGTGTGTGTCTGCCGGCAGCGGAATCACACCAGTCTTGAGCATCATCAAGACACGCCTCGAGGCTGAGCCAGACGCGCGCGTAACGCTCGTCTACGGCAATCGCTCGTCCGCATCGATAATGTTTCGCGAAGTACTGGAAGACCTCAAGAACCAATACCTGGGGCGTTTGAACATGGTGCACGTGCTGTCGCGCGAACAACAAGAGATCGACTTGTTCAACGGCCGCATCGATCAGGATAAATGTGCCCAGCTGTTCAAACACTGGGTATCCGTGGAGCGCCTGACCGGCGCTTTTGTGTGCGGCCCCCTCGGCATGATGGAAGCCGTCCGCGAGGCCTTGCGTACAGCCGGCGTCGCCAATGAAAAGATCCGCCTGGAACTGTTTGCCGCAGACGAAGGCGCCGCCCGCCAGCGCGCCGCCGAACGCGAGGTGAACGCAAAAGACGACGCCCCAGCCCACACCGCTCAAATCTTGATCAACGGCCTCACCACCAGTATCGAAGTCCAGTCCCAAACCGAAACCATCCTCGACGCCGGCCTCCGCGCCGGTCTCGAACTCCCATTCAGCTGCAAAGGGGGCGTCTGCTCAACCTGCATGGCCAAACTCATGGAAGGCGAAGTAGAAATGGACGCCAACTACGCCCTCGAAGACTACGAACTCGCCCGCGGTTACATCCTCTGCTGCCAGAGCTATCCCGTTACTGAGCGAGTGGTGGTGGATTACGATCAGTAGTCGACAATTGCGCGAAGAAATCGCTGACGACTGCACCCAGGAAGCGCTGTCGACTTACGTTTGTACGCTCCGCAAGCAGGACGATCCGCTCCATTTGGTAAAGTTTTACGCCAATTTGCATTTGCTCCTCGGGTTTGGTGCTTTCGCCCGCCGAATGCGTGGTCGCATGCCGTACCAAAATATCATTGTCGTGCGACTCAAGCTGAACCGAGACAATGTTCTCTATCAGCGAGGGGAAGTCTCTTCCGTCAACTTCAGACATCGCACGCAACAAGCTTCTGGTGCGGTCGTTGATCGGCACATCAATCGTGAGACTGCTTTGGGAGCCTAGATTGCTGACGTCCGAATTTTCCGTTGTAAGGAAGAAAGCCGACATCGCGCGCATGCCGAGACTCACAGTTAATGTTCCAGCTACAAATACGAGCGCCCATCGCCCAAAGAGAATCTCCTCTGTCAACAGGTTGCTGCGGTCCGGTCCAAGCAAAAACTGCGCTCCCGAGAACACATTTCCGTACTTGTGCACATTGGCTTCCAACCCATTGTTCAGAAGCCACCAAGATACCGGCACAGCCAAACAGACCAGGCAGAGTGCCCATACGACCTTGAGTCCGCGAGCGGTTGCGGCATACGCACAGCAGAATGAGCCCACTATCAGGAGACAGTACAGATAGCCTCCGCCGCCGACAACAAATTGGCCCGGACGGGCAATTAACTCATTCAGGTTGTCGGTAGAAGACCAATCAAACGCAATACCCTTGCAAAGCCACAGCTATGGAAGTGCCGTAAGTGTGACCGGTAGGACAGACTTACGTCCGGTTTTGCTTTCTCTGCAGATCAGGTCGCAGATGGCAAGAAAGATGAACAGAGGTCCAAACAGGGCAGCCTAACGGACGGGCTTCTCGAAGAAGTCGACAAAAGAGCTGTCTGGCAGCAACAAGAATGCTTCCCGCCCAACAGCCCTCCCAGGTATCTCGATTGGTCACGAGCCAGTAGAGATTGTTGATGCCCGTGATATCCATGACGCTCTCGGGTGTCGCGCTCGAGTAGAACAACTCCAACCCAACGACGCAAAGCGCAAATGTCCAGAGTAGTAAGGTAAGCAAAGGCCAGCGTGTATCCTGCATGCGCCTGGATAGCAGGGCGGACCCCATTCCTGTCCATAACACGGCCAAAGCAAACAACAGACAAGCCAAAGCGTCGCTATCGGACAACAGCAACTCTCTGACGTTGCAAGGTATTCCTGGGAGCCGTACCACTACGTATATGCCGGTGGCCAAGATGGCCGTCGGCACGGAGGTGTTCAAAAGCCCGCGAATGATGGTTATGCGTGTCTTGCTGTTCGAGGGCAAGCCTTGATTCAACACCGCTGCCGTAACGCTGTAGCCGCTGAGCTTTAGCGAGTCGGCGCGCGCCATGAACCAGGCGATAAGTAAGAGGCTTGCGGGCTCCGTCGTGGAAGCGACGCGACCAACTATGAATACTTGCGCAACTTCCAGCATAAGCAGCCACAGAAACAGTGCGACGACGCGTGCGAAGGAAGTGCCAAAGAAAAATAGCCGTGTGGCAAAAACAAAGAGGCGCGGAAAGCAATACGTTGAGACGTTTCATCCCGAATTCCCGGGTAGGCGCTTCGACGTGCCGCAATTATGTAGCAGTAATCCCCGCTACTGCGCGTCAAATGCTTGCGGGTCTTCTTCCATGGCCGGGTCGGGTTTGTCTTCTGTTGGGAGGCCCAGTCTCTGGCGTTCCAGTTTGACTTTGATTTCTTCTGCGAGGGCGTTGCCTTCGATGGTCTGGTCTGGTGTGAGGGTGGCGGAGAGTTTGGCCAAGTTTGTTTCGGCCTGGGATTCGCCTTTTTCGACTGCCAGGGTCCACCAGGCGTAGGCGCGGACGGGGTCGGCGTCTACGCCGAGGCCGTTGCCGTACATGGCGCCCAGGTTGACCATGGCGGCAGTGTAGCCCTGGGAGACGGCGGCGAGGTAATAGCGGACGGCTGTCTGCGGGCTGGACAGCGGTTTGGGTGCATGAGCGAGCAGGAAGGCGAGGTTGTATTGGGCGCGTACGTGGCCCTGGTCGGCGGCGGCGCGGAGCAATCTGATTGCTTTGACGAGGTCAGGTTTCGCGCCCTGGCCGTTTCTGACCATCTGACCCAGGTTGTACTGCGCTTTGGCGTGGCCCTGGCGGGCAGCGCGTTCCAGTAGCTGCACCGCGCGTTCCGGCGCTTTCTCAACGCCTTCGCCGAGGCGATATAACGTGCCCAGGCTATACTGGGCGTCCGGGTTACCTTTGTCGGCCGCTTGTTCGAACAGTTTGATGGCGCCAGGCACATCGGCCTTCTTTCCGGCGATGCCGCGGTACAACATGAAGCCCAGGTTGTGTTGAGCCGCCCCGTGGCCACCGTCGGCCGCGAGTTCATACCAGCGTTTTGCCTCTTCCTGATCTCTTTCCATGCCGAGGCCGTTTGCCGCCATGTAGCCGAGCGAGAATTGTGCCCCGGTGTCGGATTGTTTGGCGGCCAGCAAGAACCAGTGGCGGGCTTCGTCGTAATCCTGAAGGACGCCCCGACCCTGCGTGTAAAAGCTGCCAAGGCGGTACTGGGCGGACGCGTCACCCTTGCGGGCCGCACGGTACAGCCAGATGGCGGCACGCGCGTCGTCGCGTTGTACGCCGAGGCCGTCGGCATACAGCCCAGCCAGGTAATACTGGCTCGCAGCGTCGCCGGATTTCGCCCCTGCGCGAAACGCATCAAATGCCGCGCCGTAGTCTTTGGCGTGATACGCGCGCATGCCTTCGAACACATCGGCACCGGCCGAGGTCACAAACACGAAAGACAGCAGCAGCGTTATGAGACGCGCAATGAGGTTCACGGTGGAGTGGCCCAGGGCGTGGGAATAAGACAAGTATAGCGACTCGTGAACGGCGTCATGTACTTCTGACTACCGCAATCACCGCCCGTTGCCTCGATTCAGGCCGGGTTGTTCGCCTGTCGCGAATTAACTACGCTTGGGGTCGCCAATCGATCCAAAAACGACGCCACGATGTTGTCTTCACTTTTTTCAATCCAGCGCCGCTCCAGGACGCGACGCACCTTGCTTTGCCTCGGCTGGCTGGTGACGTCTCTTGCGATGTCGAGCGCCGCGCAAACGGCCGAACGCCCGACGTCAGAGGGTGCACAGGCTTTCATGAACGACCTGGTGAATCGGGCATCCGCCGCGCTTAAAAGTGACGGAACACTTGAGCAACGTGAACACCGGTTTCGGTCGTTGCTACGCGATGGTTTTGATATGCGATTTATCGCGCGCGTGGCGCTCGGTAAGCCGTGGAAACAGCTCTCTGCCGGCGACCAAAACACCTATACGAAGTTGTTCAGCGAGTTTGTGCTGAAGACTTATGCACCGAGACTGGGTGGCTTTGACCCCAAACGGTTCAATGTGGTGGGCGCGGCGCCCAAGGGCAAACGCGACATGCTGGTCAAAACGGATATATCCCAGGAAGACGGCGGTTCAATTGCCGCGTCCTGGCGTGTACGCCTGGTTGGCGGCAAGCACAAGATCGTCGACATCATCGTCGAAGGCATCAGTATGGCGCTAAACCAGCGCAAGGAATTCAAGAGTGTGGTCCAGACAGACGGTGTGGCTGGATTGACCGAAATGTTGCGCGCACGCACGGGTTCCCTGTCCGTGCAACCGCCCGCATAGCGGTGGTATAGGAGGCACCTCTGATGATGGCATTCAAATTCGTATCAAACTCCATCGTGACGTTGTCGCTGACCGCGTTTTTGACAACGGCCGCGGTCTCTAAAGGCGCTCATGCAGGTGACGCGTTTGAAGATGGTTATAACGCGTATCAGGCTGGTGACTTCCGCGCAGCACTTGGCCTCTGGCGTCCTTTGGCTGCGGCGGGTGAAGCACGCGCTCAATACAACGTTGGCGTCATGTATGCGGATGGTCGCGGCGTCTTGCGCAACCGCGCGGAGGCCATTCGCTGGTGGCAGCGCGCGGGCGAGCAGGGACATGTGCGCGCTTTGCATAATCTGGGTCTGGCGTACATCGGTGGGGTCGATGTGGGCCAGGACTACGACGCGGCGGTGAGGTTCCTGAAAGAAGCCGCTTCACAGGGTTTTCCGAACTCGCAATACACGCTCGGCAAGATGTATCACTACGGACTTGGCGTTGACAAAGACTTCACCATGGCGGCCAGCTACTTCGAAAAAGTCGCCAACAAAGGGTTTGTGAAGGCCGCTTACAACCTGGGAAAAGCCTACCGGGATGGACATGGCGTTGCCGTTGACGATGTCCAGTCGGCACGTTGGTTCAGGACTGCCGCTGAAGCCGGCTACGGCAAAGCGCAACGGCACCTGGCCCGCCGACTGGCAAATGGCTGGGGCGTCGAGAAGAATACTGAAGAGGCCCTGAAGTGGGCTATCCTGGCGTCAGTCAAAGGCATCAAGAATGCGCGGAAGCTCGAAGACAAGCTCCGCATGGAGTTGACCCCGGAACAAATCGCCACGGCAGAAGCAGCGGCGAAAGACTTTACGCCTGTGAAGTCGAACTAGCACAACGAGGCGTCGACAGGCTAACAGGCGTAACCAGGATAAGCCTTTGCGATTGCTACCGCGAGGTGGCTCGCTAACAAAGTCCTCTGAAAACGGACACTCTCAATCCGGGCGCTGGCAACGGCACACGGAAGAACGCCGCTGGCATGCGACTTACATGCGGCCTTTAATTTCGCACCCGCATGTTGCCCAACGATGCGCAAGGGCACTTTGCAGTGTCGAAATGCATGTTTGCGGCTCTTAGCTGGCGCTGCGAAAACGGAGTTCCGCAAGCTTTTCTTTCTTGGACTTAACCATCTGTTTCAAATACGAAACAGTGTGTTTGCCCTTACGATCCTGTGGGTCACCCAGCTCATCAATTCTCTCTACGAGTTCCTTGATCTCGTCGGTGAGCGATTGCTCAGACCATTGTGGATTCACATACATCTCAATGTCCTCACTCATCGTCCGATATGGACATCAGTGCTCATGCTTCTTGTCAACTCACACGTCGCCTTTTGCAATGCGTGCATGGCCAGGTCCATTTGTGTCCAATTCAAACTATGCTGTATGTCTGAAACTTGTTGTCAAGCGAGGCTCTCAAGCGACAGACACGCGAAGGTCGTGCGAGTTCCCGGCAAATCCGCGAAAAACCTCGCAGATTTGCGGCTTTGTGACTTGTTCGACAATCTGCCACGTGCGCTACTATCGGCAGAAGACCGAAAAACTGTCGTGATCTGGTAACACCAGCCGACGCATGATGGGCGCGAGGTTGCCACCGACGCTCAAAGGAACGCTATGAACAACTTGGTGTGGATCGTCGTTGCCACGTTGCTCCTTGGGCTCGTGTTCATATTGTGGCGTAGACGACGTGCCCCGCTAAACGAGGACTCATCTTACGGGCGGTGGCAGAAAGAACAGGAAGTGTTGTGGTCCGGCCGTCCCGTGACGGTCATTTTCGATTATGCCGGCTACTTGCAGGAACCAGAGCGGCGTAAGCTCAATGTGCATACGGTGCAGGTGTGCGCAATGGGTGAACGTAGCGTTATTGGCTTTTGTCACGATGCGCAGGAAGACCGGACCTTCAAGTGGTCTGGTATCACGAGTCAGGTGTTGGTGGATCGAAGTCGAGAAGAACTCGATGTGCAGGTGTGGCTAAGCCGCCTCATCGCCAACGATGCGTTTGCATCGGAAGCAGGAGAATGACATGTGTGAGTCCGACCGGCGCCAGACCCCCCGGCATCAAAGCACGCAGGAAGTGCTGAACAAGGTTTTACACAGCGAACAAGGCGGCCCTTCGATGGGCGCATATACGCCTGTACCACGGCGGATATATCGGCAACGGGTCTAAGGCTGCGTTCATCCGTGCCAATCGCAATTAACGATCAGCTGGACTTGAGAATACGTGCAGAAGAGAAACGGTTTGTTCTTGCTGGCCAGGCGTGCTGGGTTGTCAAGGAGGGGGATTTCACCTCAGGCATTCTCAGGCATTCGTTTCGAAGAGGCGGAAGGCGACGATACTGAGAGTTGGAACGCCTGGGTGGATTCGCTGTAGCGTTTCGTGCCCTCGGTTCTTGTCAACAGATAAGGGCTCCAACGGAGTTTGTTTGTTGGCCAGAGCGTTTATACGTGCCAAAAAAACGGGCCCCGAAGGACCCGTTCTTCGCCACCGCAGAGCGCGGGGGCTTTGTCGCAAAGCGACTGACTACTTACTTGGCCAACCAAGCGTTGAAACGTTCGTTCAACTCATCAAGGTTGTCGGCCCAGAAGTCGATGTCGTACTTGAGCGCGGTCTTGAAGTTGTCCGGCGCTGTCGGCAAGTGCAGCAGTACTTTCGGGTTAACGAACTGCGAAGAAGACTTACGCAGCGGGCCGTAGGAGATGTAGTTCGTGGTGTCTGCCAGAGCCTCGGCGCTGGTGCAGAACTTCAGGAACTCCATTGCTGCCTCTTTGTTCGGCGCGCCTTTGACAACCGAGTAGGTGTCGAGGTCAAAGACCTGCGGGCCCCACATGATTTCGAAAGGTTTGCCTTCGTTGACCATTGCGTTGTACAAACGACCGTTGTAAGCGGTGGTCATCGTCACTTCGCCGTCAGCCAGCATTTGCGGCGGCTGTGCGCCAGCCTCCCACCAGACAACGTGCTTCTTGATCTTGTCCAGTGACTTGAATGCACGGTCGACACCAGCGTCAGTGCGCAGTACTTCGTACACTTTCTCACGTGCCACGCCATCAGCCATTAGCGCCCATTCCAGATTCACGCGCGGCACTTTACGCAGACCGCGACGACCCGGGAACTTGGCCACATCCCAGAAATCCTGGATGGTGGAGGGTTGGTTGTTGGAGTCGAATTTCGACGAATCGAAAGCCGGAACGGTCGCCCAGGAGATGTTGCCGACGTAGCAGTCGTGCAAGCCGCCTTCCACGAAGTCTTCCGTAGCGGGGGTGCCGTCAGGTGCCGGTGCCCACTTCGAGTGATCCATGGTTTCCAGGATGCCCTCGTCACAACCGCGGATAGCGTCTTGTGGTGTGAAGTCAACGATGTCCCACTGGACATTCTTGGCTTCAACCTGCGTACGAATTTCAGCCAGCCCACCGTTGTAGTCAACGACGTTGAATTTCACGCCAGTCTTCTTGGTGTAAGGCTCCAGGCAAGCTTTGACCTGGCTGGCGGTGTAAGCACCACCCCAGGACACAAAGGTAATGGTCGTATCAGCCATTGCTGCCGTGCCGGTCATGGACAGGCCCATGACCGCGCTGGCGAGCGTAGCTAGACGAAATTTTTTCATGCTCTTCTCCGAGAAAATATAGGTGTTATGAGGGCCACGACCCTGGGAACGGCCTTGGGATCACCTAAGCCGCACCCACAGGCGAGGATATTGCAGTAAGCGCACAGGATCCACCCGTGAATTATGGCTGTGCGACGCAAACTGCCAGATTTCTGCAGACTTCCGGAAGCCTATGTCGCCCGAATTCCACGTAGTCTTTCGCTACGGCGACGTAACATTTCGATCACGATCAGGAGGAAAATGGACAACGTGACCAACATCGTTGCAATCGCGAGTATGCTGGGGCTGATCTGTTGCCGTAACCCGGACCACATCTGAATCGGAATGGTCTTTTGCTCAGCGTCCGCCAGGAAATAAATCAGCACCACCTCGTCGAATGACGTGATGAACGCAAACAGGGCGCCGGAAATGATGCCCGGGAGAATAAGTGGGACGATCACGCGCCGGAACGTGTAGAGCGGCTGCGCGCCCAGGCTCGCGGACGCGCGCGTCAGGCTCTCATCAAAGCCTGACAGCGTTGCTGTCACGGTAATCACGACAAACGGTGTGCCGATGGCCGTGTGCGCGAGGATGACGCCAAGATGCGAATATGCGAGCCCAATCTTCGAATAGAAGAAAAACATCCCGGCGGCCGTGATGATAATCGGCACGATCATCGGGGAAATCAGCAGCGCCATGATGGGGCCGCGAAACGGCATATGCGACCGGCTGAGCCCGACTGCGGCCAACGTACCCAGCGAGGTAGCCAGCAGGGTTGCGAAAAAGGCGATAAACACGCTGTTTCGCGTCGCGAAGCCCCATTCAGCACCGCGGTTTGAGCCAGTGCCCCCGCCGATGTTCAGGACGTCCTGGTACCACCTGAGCGAGAACGCTTCAGGGTCCAGTCGCAACATCGCATCGGTAAACGTGAAATAAGGCTCCGCGTTAAAGGACAGTGGAATGATCACCAGAATTGGCAGGATCAGGAACAAGAACACCAGCGCGCAGATCAAACGAAACGCGTAGTGCCAGATTCTTCCGGCAAGCGGCATATATGCAGGAACGGCCATTTCTCTACCCCAACTTCATCCGTTCGATGCCGACTACGCGGTCATACAACCAATACAGAACCAGGACAACAATCAGCAGGATTGCCCCCAGGGCGGCCGCCAGTCCCCAGTTCAGCGAAGATTTCATGTGAAAGGCGATCTGGTTGGAAATCAACTGCCCGGAGCTGCCGCCAACCAGGGCTGGCGTGATGTAGTAGCCCACCGACAACACAAATACCAGCAGACCACCTGCGCCGATGCCGGGAACAGACTGGGGCAGGAAGATACGGACAAATGATGTAAACGGGTTAGCTCCCAACGATTGTGAAGCACGCACCTGCGAGATGGGGATGGTCTTCATGACGCTGTACAGCGGCAACACCATGAACGGCAGCAGAATCTGGCTCATCGCGACCAGTGTGCCAGTCTGGTTGTAAATCATCTGAATGCGATTCTCGTCGCTGATGATGCCAATCCAGACCATCAGGTCATTCAACACGCCCTGGGTCTGCAAGAGCACGATCCACGATGTGGTACGCACCAGCAGTGAGGTCCAGAACGGCAACAACACGAGGATGATCAGCAGGTTGCTCGTGCGAGTTGGCAATGTCGCCAGCAGGTACGCAATGGGATAGCCGAGCAACAGGCAAATCAGCATCACCAGCCCTGAAATCCACAACGTACGTACGAAGAGAGTCACGTAGATCTGCCGGTCTTCCGGCAGACGTGTGATGTCGAGATTATCGTCAAACCCGTAGTCGAACGACCTCAGGAAGAACGAGCTGGTAATAGGCTTCGACGCTTGTTTGAAGGTCGTCCATGTGACACGTTTCTTCCAGCGTTTGTCCGCCTTGAAAACGGCGGCCTTGTAAGGCCCTTTTTTCACCTTGGTAAGCTTACGCCCGCTCTTTGTGATGAGGCTTCGAGCTCCGCGCAAATCGAAGTTCATGCGCGATGCCACTTTACCGATATCACCTGCTTTTCGGAGCGCTACCAATTCTTTGGTCAGGGCTTGAAAGACCGGTTCATCCGGCAACTCGGATGTGCTGATATCCCACTCCTGCAGCAAGCGGGTCGTCTCGGGCATCAGCGTCTGGATGCGAGGATTGTCGACACTGCGATACAGCATATCGGCAATCGGGATAGCAAACGTGATAACAATAAATGCCAGCAGGGGCAATACCAGCAGGAATGCGGTGATGCGTTTTTTGCGCTCGGCCCGTTGCAGGCGTTCCTTCAAAGGGACCCCGTCTATGATAAACAGGGCGTCCTCATTGGTGCTCGCGATGTTTGCCATACGCGTGCTCCTTAGTTGGGCGCGTCGAGAGCGCGACAGTCTTCGGTTTTCCACCCGACCGTCACGGACTCGCCTACTTGCAAGTGTTTATGGCCCGCGGAATTCGGCACCTTGACGATAAATTCGGGATCGCCACAGACCTCAACCCGGGTGCGTACGTGGTCACCGAGGTAGATGAGTTCCAACACCTTGGCTTGCACAACGTTCGGGCAGCTGCCTTCAGCCGGGTTGATCGTGATGCGCTCTGGTCGGAGAGACAGCGTCGTGCGGGTTCCCTGGCCGCCGATATTGATGGCCAGCGCTTGCAAGGTTTCACCTGAATCCACTTTGACGACACACTCGTCGCCATTGGCTTCCTGCACTGTGCCCATCAGCCGGTTATTCTCGCCAATGAACTGCGCGACAAACGCATTCAGCGGCTGCTCATATAGCACGTCTGGTTCCGCCAACTGCTGCACGACGCCATCATCGAACACGCAGATACGGTTGGACATCGTCAGAGCCTCGGCCTGATCGTGCGTAACGTAGACCACTGTGACGCCCAGATTTTCGTGGATGTGCTTGATCTCGTATTGCATCTGCTCGCGCAGTTGCTTGTCGAGAGCGCCCAGGGGCTCGTCCATCAACACCAGTTTCGGTTCGAACACCAGCGCGCGGGCAACTGCTACACGTTGTTGTTGACCGCCTGAAAGCTGGGTAGGGCGTCTCCCGCCAAAGCCTCCCAGCTGCACCATGTCCAGCGCGCGATTGACGCGTGCTTCGATATCCGATTTCGACATCTTGCGCACTTCCAGTGGGTACGCGAGGTTTTCCTGCACAGTCATGTGCGGAAATAACGCGTAGTTCTGGAACACCATGCCAATGTCACGTTTCCAGGGCGGCACGTTGTTGATAGAGGTGCCGTCCAGAATGATCTCGCCGTGCGTGGAGGTCTCGAACCCTGCCAGCATCATCAAGCACGTGGTTTTGCCGGACCCGGACGGGCCCAACATGGTCAGAAACTCGCCGCGGGCGATATCAAGATTGAAGTCCTTGACGACCAGCGTTTCGCCGTCGTAGCTCTTCTGAACGTTACGAAAACTAACGTATGCGTCGCTGTCACTCATGGGCGCAGCTCTCCCCCTCGGCTACCGTTGAAGGCGCGTCGAGACGCGCTCCCTGATGTTTGGCGACAGTCTAACCATGCCGGTCGATAAACGAAACTGGGCCGTTGTGTTGTTGCATGGCCAGTACGACGGCGCGATGTCTGGCCGTGACCTGGCCGGATGTGGCTTAGCAGGTTAGCGTTTGCCGGTTTGTGGTGCACAATTGACCATCAATTGGTCGATTCGGTGATACGACGCATTGGCCAGTGCGACTTCCAGTCGCGGGTGCGCCCGATGGCTTGATGGGGCGTAAGACGCGTGCTGCCATTCGCGCCTACCAGGGTGACGAAGGCTTGCTGCAGGATGGGCGTCCGAGCCGCGAGCTGCGCGGCCACCTTGAGCGCACACGTCGGAACCAAACGGGCTCAAGTGCCGGCAGTGCGTCCGCCGCCACATCGTCTTCTTCCGGCAAAAGCTCTGCGGCTGAGCTGTTGAGGTTGCTTAAAGAGCGGCGCAAGCGCCTGGAGAGCGCACGTACTACCCGAGAACGCATCCAGTCTTTGGAGAAGATGCTGGAAAAAGGTCTGGACCGTTACGAAGGAACACTGTCAGACAACTTGAGTTTCGTGCAGATGCAGGAACG
>MDTA01021798.1_pt1 | contig 12108 bp, 12 predicted proteins | sample 811151 | NCBI WGS metagenome assembly MDTA01 (sample SAMN05326648, study PRJNA326480) | marine metagenome | isolation source: seawater | place: Indian Ocean: South | collected 2010
ACACTACGTACAGCCGTACCCGGTCACCAACCCCTAATTTAGGGGTTAGTGGTTGGGATTCGTGGTAAACTCCTAGATTCTCAATATAATTTCCCTCAGCATAGTCTAAGGTAATGAAGTGTTATTAGCGATATGATAGATGATGGAAGGAGCGAGATACGAAGGTACAAGACTGATTTAAGTATTGCAATAGATGGATCAAGCACGGACCCAAGCAATAAAATAACCGTGGACCCATATTTTAAAACTGATGATCATGATGGTTGCGGAATCTACATATACAGGGTAAATAGACTACGCGTACATGGATTTTATTTCTGACTGGATCTCATATATTTGTCTGCATAACGCGAGTCGGCGATGTAAATCGCGTATATATTGAATTTATGCGTCACGAAACGTCTGCCTTCGGTGACCGCCGGTCGTGGTCGTGTTCGTTTTCCTGGTCGCGTCGAGCGAGATAAACCACGACTCTGAGTTAGTTCACGATACCAGGCATTACATTTGTACGCGGCGTTTATTTAATCAACGTTCACGAATTAGCGATATCAAAAATGACTACAATGTATGGAAGGAATAAATCATCATTACTCCTGGTGGACGATACCAGGTGAAGGGGACATTTTGCCAAGTCGAAGTCCTGTATAAATAAGATCGGCTACGGGATATGCCGAATAAGTGCCGAACATTAATTTAAACACTTACAAGGCGATCGATACATATTTCTACCTAAAATATTACGAAGGTACGATCTTTTTGCGATCAAATTGCCTTTCAAGCAGGATATTTTGAAACTGATCATGATAGTTACGGAATTACATATTGCACTCATATATATTGCCCTTACGAAGGTATTTATATACCTTACTTCGTGCCTTCGTACCTCATTCGTACGAAGGTAAAAGGTAGTCTACCTTATTACGTACCTTTATGAATAATAATAGATAATATAAATGAAGCTTCATTCATAAAGGTACGTACATATGTATGATAAAAGGTACGTATATGTATGAGCATGTATAAATGGATACCTTCGTTATTACTGTAAGTGCTTCATTCGTATCCATAGACTACGTAGTTTACGATAATAAGTTATTTATAGTCTACGAATGAACGAACCTTCGTACCTTCGTACCCGCCAATGTACGAGTTAGTAGCTAGCTAGCTAGAGCCGGTGAAGCGGGTGGCACAAGACCAAGGGCCGCATCGGCGCTTTAGGATTTGCCTCACTATTCTTGCAAGAAATACGATCCCAATGCGATGATCATATCGCATCCTTGGCGATGGACACATCATATATAAAAGAGCTAGAGCGCCTTGTCGTGGCGCAGGTGAGTTTGGAGCCTCTCGTCCGGCTCGAAACTTTTGTCCCGCACTTGACCTTTCGTGGCTTCAGATATGCAGCCACTTTGACAAGGCTAGTTCTACCGCAGTTGATGCATTAGCTGAGGTGCTTTCGCGGTAAGGTTGTGAGGAATCCCATGTATGTGCGCAAGTCGATGCATGTGCTGACTCACCTAAACTTATGGACCTTTTTTTTTGGTTCTTGAACGAGATTAGCCAGTTGTCACGAAGGCAAACGGAAATTGCTGTAAGTTGGTCGGCCTTACCTCGTCTCGACAGTTCCACAGAGCAATGATAACTCATACTCGGTCTTACTTGTTCAGGGGCGAACTCTTGTAAATACTGGCGACGTGTTGTGCACACTGAAAAGACCACAATTTTCTTTTGTATCTTCCCTTGACGACTTCAGGAACTTTGATGTCCCCTTTGCACACACACTGCCACCACGGCTGTTTGTGCGCAGAGTGCCAAAGGTGTCTTTCTGTGATTTATGATGTGGCAGAAATATTGTAACTCTTACCAACACCTCTTCCAACACCTCATGGAATGTTGCAGAGAGCACCCTCTTTCCGAGAACTTGGAAGCTCAGATCTTGCCCATGTCCCAACATTTTTCCCTGCTGTTCCAGATCAACACACTTTAAAATGCTCTCCGGCTTGTGAAGTTGTCGATAAAATGCGAGAAGTAAGTTTTTATCTATGAAGGAACGTTATCATCGACGTTTGACACTATCTTGTCAAGTGCACTGCCGTGGCAAAACATAATAGCCTTTCAAAGTTTATGGATGGCTATCAGGCAAGTTGTGCCGAAGCTGTGTTTTCTTTTGATCAATTCACCTACTTCTAAAGCAAAGCAGAAGATTATCTCCGATAGTCGAGACGATCAGCATGGAAATACGATCATCAGAGAGTCATCTGGTTTGCCCCAACGCGAGCTGCTAAGCGACGTTATGCGCTCTTCACAGGTAAGTACGTAAGAAATCAACCCAGGTCTAAAGTATCACGTAATGAAGCGCCGTGGGTCATCGGTTTGTTTTGTGCTGACAACATACGTGTTTGTCTGACTGCTTAGGATCAATGTACCGTGACCGACCATCATTGTTCACTTGATGAGGTTGCAGTTGCAATTCCAACATTAAAAACATAATTTGATTTTATTCATTCCAGATACGGGTCCATTCCAAACAGAAACGATCGATTAAAATATCAGGGACAAAGCGAAAGAAATGTATTTGCGCTCGTTTTCTCTCAAATCGAGGACAAAGTTGATCTTCAGTCGATTCCCAGCAGGCTGTGCCCGTTTGACTGAGATGGTCCCGTTCAGGGAGGGCTCCACAATGATCCACGCTGATCATGAGACGGTAGAAAAGCTTATTAGCGGACAAATTTCAGTCTTTGAAAACGTATGAGACAGCAACAGGTCAGTTTATTTGCTAGCCGCCAAGTGCAGCACTATCACAGAGAAGCTGTCTACCTCGTTTCCAGCCTCGCAGTGTCCTTGTACATCGCTGAGCCAGTTAATCGACTGTGACTAGACAGCGAACAAACACAATCTTTATGTTTAATCGAACGAAGATCTCATATATTGAACATGTTTGTCGACTGCACTTGGAGCTTGATGTGATATTCATTATTCTGCATGAGAGTCTTGAACCTGGCAACCCCCGGTGGAACCAAAAAGCTTCTTTCCATAAATAAATTTCTCAGACATAGAAAGTCCAAACAATCGTCGCAAAGAAAAACATCTGCACCCTGTGCTGCACATCTAATTACTTTTTGCGGTTTCAACTTCATGATCAACTACCTGTTGTGAGTTCCACTGGAACGCTCCAAACTTTCTCGGTGTCAAAAATTTCGAAGTGTGAAAGAATTTCGGCCCCTGGCAAGTCAATACACTCAGTAATTGAAATTAAGAAGGAAACGAGTCATGACATGCTGTCACCTTGCCAAAAGTGTCCAAGAGCACGCAGCTCCTCCACCCCCCTGGAATCTTTAGTCGCAAATAGGTGTAAGGAAAATGCTCATGAGACAGCTGACAGTAAAAATGCACACCATGACAGATTTTGTGACAGGCGACATTATTGCCCTGTGGACGTTTACTCGTCGATGACGTATACAAATCGCATGCCACGAGCTCAACGCCACAACAAGTTCCTTCAAAGATGAGTTTGTGATATGCGCCATCAAGAAACTGCGGCAAAAACACGCGCACATTGAACTCATGACTTGAAATTGGCGATGTCCTCGAATATCCTTTTATTTTTCGGCAAGTCGGCAGCTGTGCTGCTTGTTTCGAGTTAGATGACCCACTTTTCAAACTTGGTGTAAGAGCATTGTTACACAAAGACATGGCGAAGTTTATGCAGTACCAGTTTGGATTTTGTACGAACGACAACATTGCGTCACGCGCGTTCCTGCGTGCTCTCTGTGGCATGGCAAAAAGTGGTTCTCTCCCGACCGAGAATGCCAAAGGAACACGCACCACGCGAATGGCGGACAAATCGTTAGCCGGACTGGGCTCGTGTAGACCTGTCATCATAGACCAGATAGAGTAAAAATGCGTGGGCAAAAATCGACTGCAGAGGGATGACGACGTTTCTGTTTGCCTCGCGCCTCAAACCATCCACCAAGAAAAAAAAACAACTCATCATGCATGCATGGCATGCACATACACAAGGGATACAGCCCATGATGGACATTTTCAACAAGGTCGCTTTTCGATGTATGGGCTTTTAGTTTCAAGAATTTACGTATCGTCCTGACGGTCTCAAAAAATGTTCTTTACGCCCGGAGGCCTTCGCGGCAGGATCCGCTTCCGTCAACGCGGAAGATGAGCCGGCATCGTCCGACGAGCCAAAGAAGTAGGCGATGCCGCCGTGCGTATTTGGATCGACGCCGAGCGCCGTCCAAGGATGCGCCATTCGAGCGCGTGTCGAAGTGTTTTGGTCGCCGTTTCAAGTTCGGCGTTGCCAAGCATGGAGTTGACCGCGGCCAAGAATGGAATTGACCGCGAGTTGACCGCGAGGAAGATGGAATTGACCGCCGCCAAGAATGGAATTGACCGCGAGGGAGTAGTGTCGGGGGAGTGCTTCACGGCGAATGCAAGGTCCTCTCTATCGAATTCAGACAACGAAGGGTCGTTCAAAAATCGTTTAAAGCGTATATATGGATATGGGAATATAAATAAGAATTGAAATAACACATATTGAAGTTAAGAGGTAGCAATAATCGAAAATGAAAATGTGAGTCATCTGCATGTGGTGTGAAAAGTTACAGTATCAAGCGCTACGTTAGCAAGGGGGTTAGATCAGTGAAGCATGCTTTTCTCCCGCCATAATCATGATATAGACAGAGTTCGCGGCGCTGCGGTGTCCGGCATTGTCGCGCGATGTTGGGATTACAGGTAAAGGCTACCCGACATATCAACACACGTCTGAAGCCATCCTGATCCTGAGACCAAAAAAACCATTAGAGCTGTCGAGACAAGCCTTCAAGGCAGCTTGGTCACCGTGTTGTCAAGGCACGTGAATGAGTGCGTGCTACCGCGAAACGTAAGTTTCTGGAGTCTGGTTTTCGTGATGTGAAAGATTCTTCGTTGTCAGTTATCAGCCCGCTGACGTTCGTGTTTTCTTTCAAGCATCAAACTATTTTCGAGAATTCTTCTGAATATGGAATACCTGTTAAACGAGCCCAGCACGTGGAGAAGGATATACTCGCTGCACGACAGCTCGATTATTGGTGCACAGAGCTTGAATCAAGAAATAGAATAAAAGAAATCGAGAATCCAAGGTGATATTCAACGGCTATTTTTAGTTGCTGGCAGAGTTCATAGCGCCCCACTCTCGCACTCTCGCACTCCAGGCATCACATAGAGGCCTTCAAAAATGGCGCCAGGACCTGTGATGAAGTACTAACCAAACTCTTAGATGCTCGGCGCCTGATGGGCGCAATACGATTACATCTCGGGTACGTTTAACGCCTCCAACCCAGGGCTAGGTGGCATTATAAATCTAAACGAGTGTCTGAACGAATGTCTTACCTTTGACTGCACCTTCGCAAACTTTCAACACCAGATTTTTGCAATTTCGAAGCATTGTTATCCGACGCAAGTCTACAAAAGTGGCTTTCAAGAAGCAACGCCTCCGAGATATCGCTAGCATAATCCGAAAGAGGCTTCGGTGCTTTAGCAATCTCAACGTAGCCGGTCGTAGTCTTTCTGCTTGCATCTCGCAGGTCTGCTTGTGCCCAATGAACCCAGAACTCTTTTCACTAAAATGTCGTATTCGAGTCTGTAGGTTGACAGCAGGGATTTTGTAGATATTCTCAAGATTCTTGAAGCATGTAGCACATTTATCGATGCGCACGCCGAGTATGCAGATTACGCTGCACAGTCAATCAAATGTGAACAGCTTCAAGTCCGAGCACTTTCAGCTGTTCGTGCGCGCGTCGTAGCTGTCGTTCGTGAAGCAGCACTTCTCCCCCTCGGTGATCTTGGAGATTTCAAAATAGCATTCACAGGGGCGAAGAACCTAAACGGATCTTTTCTGAATGCAAAATTTCGATCGGAATTGTCTTCTCTAAGGCATATTATAGATTACATTGACACTCGCGGGAAGCGTGATGTTACTCCACGGAATCAAAATATTTACGCTCGCGTGATAATTGACTGCTGCAGTACCTACTGCGAGCAGAGAATATCGCTCATCTTGGATCCAATTCGAACACAACTGTTGGTAAGTTAGACACCACACGAATAAATTCATCCTAGTAAAAAGGGGCATTCTGGCGCTGAACGAACATTTTCAAATCAGGATTATTCAGCATCATTAGACCTAACACAATTTGCACAAACTGGATGCTCCTTCATGTTTCAAGTAGGCCTTCTGAAGTATTTTCCATCCCTAAGTTTACGAGTGTTTCATTTCTGCAGGTCCTCAAGGGGGAACATGAACTCTTTTGCCGCGTATTTCCTCTACACAATGATGACGTAGCGAAATCCTTAACGCCTTTTGGTGAATCACTTGGAATGCTTTTGCTTGAAATTTTCCGCCCCCGATACATACACCTCAACAACATTTCTGTAATTGCCGACTTAATCGATACATTGCGAAACCAGGTATTGCATTCTTCAATCGTCTATGACTTTCTATGCTCATTTCGCAGCGTGCCACTGCAGCACTCTTAAAATTTAAAACCTGTAGGAAGACGGTTTCAGCGTGACATGCCAAAATAGAGGCATGACGTTTTTGCTGATCATTCAAAGATTAATTGCCGACGTCCAGGAACGCTTAATTTTCAGGGCACATACCTTCATTCAGGAGAAAGTGGCAAATTATCGACCTTCTAAAGACGATCTGAATTATCCACTGATGTTAGTCGCACCACAAGTGAAATCCTCATCTGTTGGGGGCGAAGTTGTTGAGTTGTTTCCTCCGGTAGTCAGTACATTATCTTTCTTGGGCATACTGTATCGCTCATTGGATGGGAACACGTTTTCTGGTCTTGCCGAGGATGCTGTTTTGCAATGTTTAATGTCAATGAAAAAATCAAGCCAGTTTGTTGCGAGCAGCGCAAGTGAATCGGATGGGCTGCTGTTTATGATCAAGTATCTTATACTCCTACGTGAGCATATCTCGCCTTTTGAATCCCATCTGACCGAACATTTTCTTCCGACTCGTGAACTTAATTTTTCACATTTAAACGGAGAAATGCGACGCATGCTCACCGGAGGGCTTAGTGTTTTTTCGACATCACCGACTGAAAATGCCCTGGTTGTACTTGCAACGAAGGGCGCTCCACGAGTTGTCGAGTCGACAGCTGATTGCCGCACGGAGCTAGAAAAACTCCTGAGGTCATCATGCGAAGCATACATCATGCATCTCACGAGAACTATCGTCGGACCGATACTTGGATTTCTTACGAAGTTGACTGCTTTTCGTGCATCAAGTCCACATGTAAATGCTCCTTTATCCAAGGCTGCTTTCGCTACAGGTGAAAGGCTCTCAAAAGTAGTTGCGTCTGTAAACAATTCCCTTGAAAATGATTTGACGAGACTGGTCAAACATATGTCGCTGTACATAACAGGCGCGTCGACCAGAGAAATAATACTGAATCCAGTGAAAAACAACATCGTTGAAGCCCATCGCCAGATGGCGGCCGTGCTGCAAAAATATTATGGAGATATATACATGGAGAGGCTTAAATTGAAAACTCCTGATGAGCTTGCAGAGCTTTTGCAACGGCTAGAATGCTAATGAGCTAGTTTGGAATTGCATGTCTAAAAATAGTTTTAATGTGATTGATTCACCAGGTTACACCATGGTCGCAGACATGTTTGACGCTGATTTTATGCAAGCGGAGCTCTATTGGAAACGTGCTCGCCTTCACCTGCAGGATCCATCCGCAAGATAGTGCCAAACAAAAAATGCTGTGCGATCGGAAATTTTCCGAGACATTCAACCTACAAGTCTGGTTTAGTATTCAGATTTAAAACAGCATGGGTCTTCACAAACTACCTGATACATCTTTAAAAGACCGCGATTGACTTTCTCCCAACCCATAACTCCACTAATATCAGACAGTAATGGAGAAGTCTCAGATATTGATCCCCTTTTCACCTGGACCAAATACATCAAATGAAAAAAACCATGAAGACCAGTTCTCTTACCGCCTTTATGAAAAGTAGAGAGTCAAGATAAAGGAACTCATTTGCATTTTCCTGCACAACCCTATCGTCGTGGATTGAAGCGGGTGTGATGGCGTCATGGTGAACAAGTTGAGACGAGCCCCTGTAGGAAAGCAAGTATAGGCACACGCATGATTTAGTGAATAAAAAAACAACTTGTCACGCATTTGCGTGTGGCGCAGCATTTACCAGTAAAATGGGAGAAAACAGTAGTCATCAAGCCCCCATGCACCCCGAGAGCCAGCTGGCTCAAGCCTGTTGCACATCCTGAAAATAATTCTACAAATGAAATCAAAGAATTCCATACACACCAATATTTTATTTGCAGCATTCGCACAATAGATATATACTTTGAAAACACGCGAGTCACAATGACTCGATGGTCGCTCTTGTTTAGCAGTCCAATTGCCTCCAAGCAAAGCAAGAAACAAACAAACATGGTCTCATGCCCAGTCCCGTAGTCAACTCGTGAGGCATTTCCAAAGCTGGTTCACTTCACAGTGAGACTGGAAATGGTATGACTCGACGGAATGCTGTAGCTTACCCTTGAAGAAAGTATGGCGCCAGCTCAATAACAGCGGCCGTTGAGTAGCGACCAAATAGTGAAAGAAACAGCATATCATGACAGAAGTCTACTTTCGGCGGTGGACAAGTCGCAGAGGTTTGACATTCATCTTTTCTCACCTTGTGTGAGTTGGGTAAGATACTTCGAATGAGATCTACAGCAAAATATGAAGGCAGGGAAATTAATTCCGGTGGTGGAAGATCGGCAAACTCGATGGCGAGGAATCGGCGATACCATGCGATGATATAGTTAGGCGTCTGTGCCAGTCTCGAAAAGATGCGTTTCCAAAGCGTGACAACTGTTTCTTCGGCGGGAAATCTACAGCCCAACATTCCACCACAGACAGCACCGCAATAAGGCGCTCGACGGTCACGGCACTTCTTGGGTGCGTCTCGGATGATAGCGTTGAGCACCGGGCTGCGAGGTTGAGAGACTATCGTGGGGTTAAAAGGGCACGACATGACACGCGCTGACCGGGCTCGTCAACCTGTATGAATTGAAGTAACCGCCTCGCCGCCTGGGATACTTCAAAGGCGCGCATGTCTGCGGGTCTCTTGATCAGTTTCTGGGGAATCACGAAATCCGACATCGGAGAAGAACTTTTTCTTCCAACTCAAGCAAATGGCATTCTCATCTTTTCATCCATAGGTGCGCGAGTTGTCGTGCTGTAACATCGCCGCTTTTTCTCGGGGCTGCGAGCTGGACGGGCAGTAACTTCAGAGGTACGAAGGTACCTTCGAAGGTAGCTCACGAGGCAGGCGCTCCTCACCACGGGTAGAAAACATCGAAGAAGTTGACTACCACGTGGTTGAGAATTTGTACGGATACATATATTTTTTAACTATTTTTTATATGATACTTTATATATATTGATGCTCCATCCGAACGAAAAGCCTATAAAACGAACTCCATATGGGCAATTATAATGACACGCACGTTGCCTCTTTGAGTTCACAAACCATCTTAGTATATGGGTACACAATGATCGCGCCTGGGTGAGAAATTCGCTTTGAAATCACGTAATAATTTGACAGGGTGACGCAACGACATAAAGACTTTAACACCCTTTATTAGTTAGACTACATATATACGCGATTTACATGATGAGTAACTCGCGTCACGTTGACGTGTGAAATCCAAGCTAGCTGCGATAATAATGTAGCGTTTAGGAGATATCCCTTGGAAAATGCGCTGAAAATCCGCTGGTTTTTTGCCGAGGAACGTGAATTTTTGCTGCAAAACTCAACGAGCCGCGAAATATGCGACAGCCACCTGAAGAGTTCCGAGATGTCCGACGTTTGGGCGTTGTTTGACTCTGACGAGCCCGTCGAGTTAAATTCGGCGAAACTGTGTAAACATGTCTCCTCCTCGGCGCTCCTACTCGACGAAGACGTGGTTGTCGCATCTTCGACATCTCGCGAACGCGTCTACGCAAGACGGGATGCAGGAAAAATCGCGAGCGAGCATCCATTCTTCGCCCCGACTCGTGCTCTTTGGCCAGCGCATGAACTTGTCGACGAATCCTCAAACATGAACAGGCGAGTGCACGCATTCGTCGAGTCGCTCACTGTCGACGCCTCTGAGCGGGCAGGTGTCATCGCCGAAAGGCTTCGAGGATGCCAGCCGGAGGGGCAGGTTGCGGCGGAGGCTCTTATTAGAGCTCAAACAGCTTGCGATGCCAGGGATTGGCCGTTGACGCTCCTCTCCGCTGTCAACTGCATGTCCGCCCACTCCCGCCAACTTGATATAGGTGATTGGCCTAACTACTCATGGCAGTTGTCGCACTTCTTTGCTCTCGGCTTTTACATCGGCGCTAAACTATCCATAAATATGATGAGGAATGGTAGAACAGTAATCGAGCAAAATATAAGTGAAAATGCGATAAATAAATCTGCAATTGATAATAGCCGGCGGGCTCACATCCCCACTTCGGAGGCGATGAAAAAAGCGTATGGGAAATGCGAATCAGTTGGCTATGCTGCAGCTGCGAAACTTTCTCAACCACAAGGCTCGCTTTCAGACTACCAACAACTGACTCGTGTTGTTATTGAAGCACTGAATATGGCTACTCTAGTCCCTGATGCCTCGATGGTTCCAACTTGGCTTGGCACAGGTATTCTCCTTGCAGAGAAACTGTGCGTCAAAGTGAAGTCTTGGAAAGAAACACTTAATGCAGCGCTGAAACCAAATCGCAACCCTGAGCATTGTCTTGTCAAACCTCATAAGGGCTTGAGACACAAATCAGCATACATAGTTCCCAATACACTGCCCCATGGCTCGCCGCAAATTTGTCCTATGCGCGCCGTGTTTCGACAGCCTTCATGCTCCCTTTCAGTGCCTGACTTTTTCAACCTATTTGTAATGAGAGATGTTCCTGTTGTGATAACAGGCCAGATGTCGCGCGCACATGGGTGGGCGGGCCTTGAACAATGGAGAGACTTGAGTTTATTAGTTGCTAATCGCGCCATGGAAGCACGGCTGGTCCCTGTTGAGTTCGGCGGTTTTGGGGATCGCAAAGGTGCTGATATCATTTCGCTAGGCAACTTCGTGGATGAATATCTGGTTCCTTCAAATACCGAACACACCCCGTTCAGCGGCGCAGTATGGAATACCTTGAACAGCCGTGACAATGCGCATGGACAACATTTTCAGCCGTGCTGTACGCATGTTGCCTACATGTCACAACACGCACTTTTTCACCAGTTCCCTGATCTGCAGAAAATGTTTTCGATCCCCTCCTACACGCTTGGACGTCTTCGACCTGACACCGGAGCTATAAATGTCTGGATTGGGACCAAGAACACGATCACTGCGCTCCACCGCGACCCGTACATGAATATTCTTGCGCAGACTGCTGGATATAAGTATGTCAGGCTTTATTCTGCAGATCAAACCAAATTCCTATATGCAGAACCGGCCTTACGACATGGCAACGGGAACACGTTTGAGCGCAGCCTCGTAGCTGTTGAAGCTCCCGACTTCGAACTTTTCCCACTTTTTGCGCATGCGAACTTTGCAGAAACCTTGCTCGGACCCGGGGACATGTTGTTCATTCCCAAAGGAACATGGCATTACGTTCGAAGTCTGACAACAAGCTTCAGTATAAATTTCTGGTGGAAATAAAATAGTGATCAATTTAGCGAGCTCCGGGGAAAACAAAAGGACACGACTGAGGCTACCTGATTATTCCGTGGCATCCTACCTCGCATGCAGCCGAGTTGCAGGCCGATGTGGTTTGAATCGAGTTTTCAAAGCAAAAGGGAGTTCCTGCACTGAATGTCATGAGGTACAAATATCTCGGGTGGTTTAATCGAAATGGAATAATAACACGGAAATACAGTGGAAATACCTTGCATTATATACTGTATTTATCATGAACACCGCGTTACGGAGGTAATTCAAAAAAGACTATTTTTTATGTTGCTAAATTATACGAAGGTACGAAGGTAACTAATAGACCATTCTCCCTATATCGTTGACTTTCGGTCGGCAGGGTGGTTACCATACGATCACCG
>MDTA01130821.1_pt1 | contig 12107 bp, 10 predicted proteins | sample 811151 | NCBI WGS metagenome assembly MDTA01 (sample SAMN05326648, study PRJNA326480) | marine metagenome | isolation source: seawater | place: Indian Ocean: South | collected 2010
AAGTCGATAAGGGAAGCACGATGAGAAGTATCCAAACTGTCACTGTATTGGGTTTTGTATTGGCCTTGGTCGCTTGCGGGAGTGCGGATTTAGGCGGGGATACATCGACCGAGTCATCACACAAGCCACCCCAACCTAACGTCATTTTATTGATGGCAGACGACATGGGATGGGCCCAGACCGGTTACTACGGGCACCCGCTGATGAAGACGCCCAACCTAGATGCAATGGCGGCGAATGGTCTGCGCATGGACCGGTTTTATGCGGGCGCTCCAAGCTGCACACCGACCCGCGCTACGGTGTTAACTGGCCGAACCAACGACCGCACAGGCGCCTTTCGGGTGGGGCAATCCATCAACAAACAAGAAAAAGTATTGTCATCAGCTTTTCGCGACGCCGGTTATGCGACGGCCCACTTTGGTAAGTGGCACCTAAACTATTCAGGGGTTGGGCTTGAACACCCCTTGGAGGCGGACGACCCCCATAACCCTGGCGAGCTGGGGTTCGACTATTGGGTCAGTCACACGAGCGGTTTTGACCTCTTCGACCTTGATGGCGGTCGCTTTGCATTGAGCCGCATGGGTACCCGGGAAGTCTTCCAAGGGGATGGATCCGAAGTCATTGTTGATGAAGCGATGAAGTTCATCACCAAGCAGGTCGCCACCGGCACACCGGTATTTGTAGTGATCTGGTATTCCACCCCCCACGGACCTTGGAGTGCAACGGATCAAGACATCGCTCCCTTTCTCGGCCAAGTTGATCGGTCATCTGCACATATGCACGGTGAACTTGTCGCAATGGATCGCTCTATTGGGACACTACGAAAAGGTCTTAGAGACTTAGGCATTGCAGACAACACTCTGGTCTGGTTTACCAGTGACAATGGTGGCTCGGCAAATATTGATACCGGTGTCACTTATCCAAATGGCCCCGGTGAGCCGCCAGTCATCGAGTATCCCTCAGATTGCAGTAATAGCATCGACCCGAACTTGACCAGCGAAGAGTCGGTCGCATTGGGCTGCATCCGTGGTGCTAAACCCGACAGCACCGGTCATCTACGCGGTTTTAAAAAGGACTTTTACGAGGGCGGGCTCAGGGTTCCAACCGTTGTCGAGTGGCCGGCCGGTATTGAACCTCGAGTAAGCAAATTCCCAGCAGCGACGTACGATATGTTTCCGACCCTCATTGACGTTGCCAATCTCGACCCAGATTCTATCAATCGGGTACACGATGGCATCTCCCTTAGTGAGGTATTCGAACACGAGCCTAACAGACGTAATAAGCCTCTAGGGTTTCGTGCAAGCGATGGCAGGATGTGGATGGACAATGATTGGAAAATTGTGCAAAACGTTTCATTCACCCAGGAAGGATTCATCATCCAACCATTTGAGCTGTACAACGTTGTGGGTGACCCTGGCGAGGAGCAAAATCTGATCGAGCTGTATCCGCACCGCGCAGCGCGTATGCAGGCGGAACTGGCTCAGTGGAGCATCTCGGTGAGTCGCAGTGCTCTGGGCGCCGACTACAAAGAAGAAACGGTCCTACCTAGCGGTAGAGTGTTCGATCCAACCGTGGACAAGCGCAGACGCGCTCGGATGGCACAATGGGCTGAAGAGGTTCGCGAGGCGGATCGGAATTGACCCATTGAGCTGTTCAGTCTGGCATCGCCTGCGCTATTTATTTTTATCGCTAGTTCTCTGTTTTTATTAGAAGTTCATTGGTTATTGCCAGAATCGTTCCGACTTCAACCAAGCTCTAATCGGGTACAGCTCACCGGTCAAAGCATCCGATGCTGGTGATGCCAAAAACAGCGTTAGGTCGGCTACGTTTTCCGGATCGGGGGTCAGCTCTAACCTAGGTACTGGGTTACCTTCTTCGTCCCTGTCGGGCGGAATAATGCCATAGCCTTTTAGCTCATCTGTAGCGATCAGCCCCGGCAAGATACAGTTCACGTTGATGTTATGTTTGGCCCACATGTAGGCCAAGTTGTTGGTCAAGCTGATTACACCCGCCTTGGCTGCGGAATAATGCAACTGGTACGGATTGCCCTTACTGCCTGCGGTAGACGCGATATTGATGATCTTGCCACCCTGTTGCTTAATCATTTGTCGGCCTGCAGCCATGCACGTAATAAACACACCCGTTAGATTCTGCTCTACCAAATCACGCCACTCGTCCAACGGTGTGTCTTCAGCTTGGTGACTGCGTCCCCATCGCCCAGCGTTGTTGACCATGACATCCAGCGCGCCAAAGGCTTCAACGGTCTTAGCAACCAGCGCGTCCACCTGCTCTGCATCAGTCACGTCGACTGGAATCGCAATCGCACTTTGCTTCTTGGCCCTAATCTTTTCTGCTTCTGCCTCAATGTTGTCGACGTTACGGCTGGCTACGACCACGTTAGCGCCCGCTTCGGCATAGGCGGCAATCATCGCTCGACCTAACCCACCAGCACCACCGGTGATGATCGCGGTTTTTCCTTGCAGAGAAAATTTGGACATCGATTTGCTCTTTCAATTAGGACAATTAGACAAGCACTCGGTAGATCATGTTGTCAGTCCACTTCCTCGATCGCAATCGCCCTCACCCAAGTGCCTTCCATGCGCTCCACATTAAGCGGCAAACTCATAAAAAAGACTCGCTCTTTGGTTAGCGTTTCTACGTTACTTAACGGGTACGTGATCGGTATGTTGTTGCCGGTCATTGCCCTGTGGGTTGGGCTATTTGTTGGCTCTGGTGCCTGTGTATTCGTCTCCCAGCTGATACCCGGCACACCGACACAAAGCATCTGTATCTTCATCTCCTCGGCGAGCCAATCTGCCGTGTCGCCTTCAAGCCAAGGAAAGTCGTCCGCTTCGGTATGGCTACTGCCAAGAATAACGATGTCACCCTGCCGCACGTTGGATAGGTGTTCCGGGCGGATTGGCTGACCCTTGATGTGATCCAATTTGCAAACGACAGCCTCGCCGTAAAACGTATCTATCGGCATCTCCCAGATGCCCCGCATCCCCTCTGGCAGTTCGGTCCAATTGTCGTTATGGCCAATACCAAGCTGAGTGTGTGATCCCATGTGGCCGCTTAAACCCGCAATGGGGTAGTCAGGCAGGGATGCAAGGTTGCCACCAATGAGGTGCTCAATGGTCAGGTCCTTCTCATTAATGGTTTCTTCGACGATCCACGGCATATCGTAGACGTCCCGTTTGCCAGGCTCCACGGAAGCGTCCAGGCGCGTCACCTGGGAGATAAGTTCTGCACTAAGATCAACAACTCTGTAGCCGCTCAAGTTAGTCATCAATGCTCTCCTATCCCATCTCTTGAAACGCTAACGCGCGAATAAAGCTGGCTTCAGCCTTAGCCGTGCGCAGGGGTAATCCCACGTAGAAAACGCGATCGCTGGACAACTTATCGATATTGACCAACGGATGAGCGATGGGCACGTTTGCGCCCAACAATGCTCGTCGGACGGGTGAGTTATTCGGGGCTGCGTGTTTTAAGTGGTATTGCCAAAGGATGCCCGTCCCACTCAAACCCAACATTTTGATTTTCCGATCGCTGACTAACCAGTCGCAAGTCGACTTGGACAACCAAGGTTGCTCAAGCCCGGTAAACGGGCTCGTCATCAAAACAATGTCGCCTTTTTCTATGTTTTCTAGGTGTTCTGGCAGAATTTCCTGGCCGCGAAGCGCTGGCTCTTTGGGCCAGAGTTCACCAAAGCTGGCACTCATGTCGTCGAGATTAATATTCCATCCCTCGACTCCGGGATAAGCCTCGCGAGCTTGAACCGGTTGCGGTGCGAGGTTGCTTAAATTCACCACGGCCGCTTCACCAATGAATGTTTCGAGGGGCATCTCCCAAATGCCCTGCATATCGTCCGGTGTACCCGCCCAATGGCTAATGTGTCCTGCACCGCCCTGAACATGGGATCCGTGGTGCGTAGAGAGACGTTCCTGATGCCAGACGTCATCCCCTCCAACCGGCGCCGAGTACAGTGTGAATAGCGAGTTGTCGCCAGGGAATCGGCCTTCCTGCATTACCCAGGGTCTGCCATAAGGGTCGGCGGTGCCTTCTTCGACAGAGCCATCCAAACGGTGTATCCGTGCTTTGATTCTTGGACTCAGATCGACGGGTTTGCGTCCTGCCAAACTAAACATAGGTTGCTCCGGGTTTCGCTATGACTTGCTAGGCCTCATTGTCGATCATCGAGAACTCGGCTGGCTATATGCCGGTGGCAGGAAATCACCCAGTTTTGGGCTGCTCGGTCGCACTGACCTCCGTGAAAAAGTCCCAAATAACCTGATGCGTCGACCTGCCAAAGATCTGGTCAGGCCAATCGTGACCAATGTCCTCTATCTTGTAATGCTCAATGCGCCCACCCTGCTCGCAATCCGCATAGACGAAATGAGTGGTGCCGTTCTCGGTCATCACACGTTCGCCCTTGCAGGCATATTTAGTGGACCAGTAGTCGATCAGTCCTGGCACGTCCTGCATCGTGCCTACTGTCGGCCATGCTTTCCAATCCCACCTGTTGCTGTAGGCGATGATGGGGTCATCTACCCCGTGCAGGTGCATAATCGGAACATGGCGGGTTGGATTACAGTCCCGAGGATCAATCGGCATGGACCCCGCGTGAGACGCGATCGCGATAAATCGACCACTCATCTGACAAGCCAGCTCGTAACTGAACATCGACCCCATTGAATAGCCCACCGCATATACTTTGCGCTCGTCAATCGCATAGTTTGCCGCAACGTCCTTGAGCATCGCACTTATGAATTCGACGTCTTGAGTCGCGCCCGCATGAGTGTCGAGCTGCCACGCCCCTTCATTGTGTGGCAACTTATAACCGACCGGCTGGACCAATATGACGCCGAGTTTATCGGCGAGCACTTCCCAGCGATGCTGTTGCGCAAACCGCCAACTTCCGGCATCCCCGCCTTGCAGCAGTACCACTAAAGCAAACTCGTCTTTGGAATCTGTTCGTGGCACATAGATGTGATACTCCCGAGCAACGTCGTTGACCACCAGATCTAACGTGGGCAAGTGCTGGCGATACTGTACGTACTGATAACCCCACCAACTGGCCGTACCCAACATCAATACGCCTAGGGTAAGGGCCACCAGCAGAACCGCCTTTTTCACTAGATAAATTTGCCGTAGCTGATCTTTTGAGCGCGATCAAAAAACTCGTCCCAATCCGCATCGGTAAGAAGCTCTGGTTCCCCAAGCTGGCAGGTCAGCAGGTATTGGCGGCACATGATTTCAAGGCGGTGGGCCAGGGTGACGGCGCTGGCCAGGTTGCGTCCACGTGAAATCATGCCGTGTTTGCCCAGCAGGCAGGCGCTCCGGTCTTTGAGTGCCGCCGCTGCATCATCACCCAACGACTGAGTGCCAAACGTGGAATACGGGACACATGGGACATCGTTGCCGCCAAATGAACCTACTAAGTAATGAAAGCCAGGCAAAGGCTTTAGCTGGCAGGCCAACGCCACGCAGTAGTCAGAGTGGGTGTGCACGACCGCGTTGGCTTTCTCGTGGGCCTCATAGATAGCTGCATGCATACGCCACTCCGATGACGGCTTGCGCTCACCTTCCCACTGGCCATCTAGGCTAACCTTAACAATATTGTCTGGCGCTATCGTATCGGCGGTTGCGCCAGAGGGCGAAATAAGCATGCCGTCTCCTAACCGGCAACTTAAGTTGCCGGACGCCAACTCATTCAGGCCGATTTTCTCTACATGCTGGTATTGCTCTGTAAGCTGAACTCTGAGCGCTTCTTCGGTAGGTGCTGCCATTGCTTGCCTTTTTATGTATCGATGGTGTGCGTATTTATTATGCGCCTTGCGCGTCTGCCTCTCGCATACGCTCAAGCGCGGTAAAGAAAAAGCGCCTGTCACCCAGCGCCCCCGCCTTCAGCACAAACGAGGTACCGAGTCCTGGGGCGTGACAATAACCGCCGCTTAGATTGTCAAAGGGTGCCACTTGCACTTGCTGTACACCTAGCGCGTTCATAACTTGTCCAGACGTTTCACCACCAGCAACGACGAACTTCTTGACCCCTGCCGAGCGCAAACACTGGGCAGCAAAACCGAGAATCTCGTCGGCGCGCTCGGCTGCACCTTCTACGCCAAATTTTGACTGGGCTTTTTTCACTGTTTCAACATCACCGGATGTCGCAAGGGCAACGGGGCCATTAACGACATTGGCCGTAATCCATGCGGAAAGATCTTTGCGTATGGCCTCATTTGAGGCCATTAAATCGATTCGAAAAACCGGATGGTGTAAGGAGAATTCATCTAACTGATCCAGTGTGGCTTGCGCACAACTACCAGCGATTACCGCCTCTGCACCTTGGGACGGCGGTAATAAATGGGAAGCTGGGGTCGCCGATTCGCCATCTCGCCATGCGCGCGCTAAAAACATGGGCAGCGCATCGGCGCCGGTTGTGAGCGGCCAGTGTAAGCATAGTTCTGCGATACGCGTAACATCTGTGTCATCAACCGCGTCGACCAAAAACAAGTTTTTGCCGTCCTTCACTTCCTTATCAACATACGCTTTCGCTTCATCAAGGCCTCGCGCAAGGACTGCATGACTGACTAAGCCGACCTGAGACTTACTTTGCGCTTGTAACACTTCGACCAGATTCGAATTGGTCATCGGCGTGACTGGATCAAAACGCTTGCTGGATTCCCCTAACATAATGTGGCTTAGGAACATTCGGCCTTGAAAGACCGTTACCGTGTACTCCGGAAATGCCGGACAAAAGATGGTTCGATCAGTCTCTAAGGTTGCCATGAGCGCTTCTGCGATGGGGCCGATGTTGCCCTCCTCGGTGGAGTCAAAGGTTGCACAGTACTTGTAGAAGATTCGTTGCGCACCCAAGGCCCTTAGGCTATTAGCAGAGGCTTGCGCATCTGCCGATGCATCTGCTGCCGCAATCAAACGGATCTTACGGCCGATGACCACGGCTTCTGTATCTGCTGGTAGCCCCTGGAGTCCTGCAACCGACGTGACCAATGGGCAATGCACGCCCTCCCGCTCTAGCAGGCTCGCCACCATCATTCCGCCCGTGAGATCGTCCGCTATAACGCCGAGTTCCATCATGGCTCGATCATAGTGAAGCACCAGATAACGGGCAAACGGGCGACATGTTTGTTCACCCAAAAAGCTAGGCTCGTTGCCGTTGTGGGTGAAATTCAAGATCACCCGAGTCCAAACCCGGAACCAATGACCATAGAATAGAGCGGTGACCACTTATACCGAGATTCACCGACCTCAGTTTCACTTCTCTGCCAAAGAGAACTGGCTTAACGATCCTAACGGACTGGTTTATGCCGATGGCAAGTGGCATCTCTTTTTTCAGCACAACACCGAGGCGCCTACCTGGGGGCCTATGAGCTGGGGTCATGCGATCAGCCCAGATCTCATACATTGGCAACAAATTGATCCTGCGCTAACACCAGACGAGATGGGCAGCATGTTTTCTGGGTCTGCAATTGTCGATCACCACGGCGCTGCGGGATTCGGCCAGGGTACCGTACTTGCGTTCTATACCGCTGCTGGTGCTCATGCCAATCCACCCAAGCCCTATACCCAATGCCTTGCTTACAGCCGCGATTCGGGTATGACCTGGACCAAATACGATGCAAATCCGGTTCTGCCGAGTGTGGAGAAAGAATCCAGAGATCCAAAAGTCATTTGGTACGAACCAACTCGCAGCTGGATAATGGCTTTGTATCTTACCGGCGATAGCTACGCGCTCTATACGTCTACGGACGCAAAACAATGGCAACAGATTCAGCGCTTAACCCTGACCGGCGACGATGAATGCCCGGACTTTTTCTCCCTGACAGATGAAACCGGCAACGAGCGCTGGATTTTCTCGGGCGCCAGTGGCCACTATCAGATCGGCGCGTTTGATGGGCTTAGGTTTACCCCAGAAACCCCAGTGTTGACTGTAGAACATGGCCAAAACGGTTATGCCGCACAAACCTGGAGTAACGCACCGGATGGGCGATGTGTGCAGATCTCGTGGATGGCCGGTGGCCAATATCCCGAGATGCCTTTTAATCAGCAGATGTCCATACCCGTTGACCTATCATTAGTTGGGGTTGGCACTGGCGCGCGCTTAAAACGATGGCCGGTCGCTGAACTGCATCCGCTACGCGGACGAACAGTCACCTACAACAACATAAAGATCGCGAAGGGACGACCGTTAGCAGCCGATACCCAAGCTAAACTCTTCGACATATCGATCACTCTGCGGCCTGGGGATGCACCTGCCACGTACCTGATCATTCGCGGACAGTACATGGCCTTCGATTGGATCAAACGTGAAGCAACCTTCAATGCCAGTCCAAAAAGTAAAATGAAGTGGGAAGATGCCATCGTACCCATACCTGAAGGAGACTCGGTGGACATAAGGCTTTTGATCGATCTAACCTCCGTTGAGCTTTTTCTTGCCCAGGGCCTGGTCTCTGCGTCTTTTTGTTACCTACCGACCGGCTACGTCAGTCCCTTCGTTGTACAGTCCTTCGAGGGCCAATCAATGGTCCAATCCTTAACCCTTCACGAACTCTCGTCCGCTTGGAGCGAACAATGAAAATACTCGTCATCAGTGACATTCATGGCAATGCTGAAGCGCTGCGCGCCGTGGTGAAAGCTGAACCAGACGCCGACCACACCATTTTTCTTGGCGACGCACTGCTGTCCGGACCCCAGGCGGCAGAGGTGGCAGAGCTCCTGGACAAACTCAATCTTGATATCGCCATTATGGGCAACCACGACGAGGAACTGCTTGATCCCTCGCGCTTCGCACATTGGCCCAAAGAGTGGGTTGCTCTGAACGAGTGGATTATTGAAACACTGGATCCTGCCGTCATCCAGAGCTTTGCCGACTATCAGCCCAATGGCCACTACGAACTTGGCGGGCTTGAAATGTACTTACACCACGGCGAATTGCCCCGCGGCGAGCCCCAAGCCCTGCCTGATGCGAAAGATGAGGTGTTTTTGCGGCTCATCAACGATCAACCGGCGCCCACGGTGTTATTTGGCCACACCCACGTTCAGTTTGAGCGCCAAGTGGGCGAACAAAGATTCATTAATCCAGGCAGTGTCGGCCAACCAAGATGCGGTCGGTTGCACGCCTGTTATGGTGTTTTCGAAGATGGGTTATATACACCCAAACAGGTGGACTATGACCCGAGGCCATGGCTGGCCGCGTTAGATCGAATCGACGTACTTAGCCAGTTTCCCGATTTCAAGCAGTGGCTTGCCGATGGCTTAACCACGGGTTTCGGAATCGGCGAACGAGCACCCTGGACGACCTTCGCAGCTCAGGGCTTTAAGTAAGCAAATCACCGCGCTGGGGCACTCGCGCCATAATAAAAAAAGGCCACGGCTCGGCGTGGGCATTGGGTGTAGTTGCCGCCAGACCAGTGCACTGTTTGGGCGTGATGAATAATGGCGTCGCCAGCTTCAACGGCAATGGGCGACACACCTGGAGCGTTTCGATCAAAACCCGAAATTTCTAGATCCCTATCCTTCTCGTAACGATGACTGCCCGCCGCATAATAAAGACAGCCACTTTCTTCAGACATGCCGTCCAAGGCGATCCATAGCGTCGCCCCTGCCTGGCTATGAAACGGTCGCCCAGCACCATCAATGTGTGGATTGATCCCGTCCTGGGTATTCGTCGGTCTGTCTACAAACGCGCAAGAGGCAAGCACCAAGTCATCACCCAATAACTGCTTAAGCAGCGCCACATGATCACCCGACTCGGCCAAATTGCTGAACCAATCCGAATGTTTGTGCAGGCCTTTCACTGTGAGTCGCCAAGCCGGAGGCGCATCCTTTGGCATGTCTTGAGCGGCAGCCGCGGCTGCGGACACGCTGTGCTGCAGATAATTTTGCACTGTCGGCGCATCGAGGTAGTTGCGCAAAACAACATATCCGTCGTCACGAAAGCGCTGCGTTAGTTGATTCACGAACTCAGTCCTTTACTGCCTTGCCAGTTACCAGGACATCCCCAGGATAAAAAGCACCTTTGAGTGTATCGCCAACCACTTTGCCCTCGAAGTCGACTTCAAAGGTCCAACCATCTTTGTCTATCCCGTAGTTAAACTTCAGCACCGCACCGACATGGGACGCAGATTGAAGGTTACAGGCTTCGACATCTAAATCTGGGAACTCAACGGTGCCATCCGCGAACCGTAAGAGCTGTCGCCCCCAATCCGACTCAAGCATCCACGTCTGCGGGATATTTTCCGGGACAGGCACTTTTTCCATTTCTTTAGGTTCTTGTGCAAGTGTCTGCGCCACCGCAACGGTACGTTCGGCAAGCTCAGAGATACGATTGTCTGTATGCAACCTCACGGCGCTGATCAAGCGGTCATTTAGAACACCGACCCACTTCTCGGGCAACGCTTTCGCGCCGGCACGCACACCCAAAATCGACCCCACCGTGGCGCCATTGCAATCGGTATCCCAGCCCCCGCGCACCGTCACGACGATGCCTGTGCCGAAATCGCTGGCTCCCATATACAGACCAAGTACCACCAAAGCCGCATTGTTGATCGTGTGCACGCCACTGTAGTGGCCATAGTGTTCATTGATCTTTTGCCAAACGGCCTGCCAATCTCCATTGCTTTGCCGACACCACTGAACTGTGTCAGTGATGGCTTCTGCAAGCCTGGACTTCGCTGGGATCTCGGAGAGCCCCACGCGCACAATGTCATCCACATCAGTTTCGACATAGGCCGCGGCAATCATGGCCGCAACAAACATCTCACCGTATACGCCGTTCTTATCGTGTGAGATGACGGCGTCCAGATAGGCCAGTTCAGCTGCTCGCTCAGGCCAACCAGGCATGGCGTAACCGAAAATATCCGCGCGAATTTGCGCCCCTATCCACTCACGAAAAGGGTTGCGGTGAGCGCTAGAGGCAGGAGGCCAAATACCCATAACGAAATTACGATAGGCGGCCTGTTCCGCTGTGTAGAGCATATTAATCGGCATATAGGACAGCCAAGTATTGGCAACGGTTCGCGACGTCATCTCTCGACCCCGCTTTTCAAGTGCCAGCAACCCAAGAATCGGAAAATCCATATCGTCATCACGATCCATGAATTTGATATTGCCACGGGTGCAAGATCGAAAGACTTCCGGAATCGTCTTTTCAACAAACGGCAAGTAGTCGTCTAGAGGCAGTGCCTGAGCACTTTCTAAGTACTGATCGATCCGGTCTCTGTGCCACCCTTCTACCGGCTTACCCAGCGCACACCCCGCTGCTCGACCCAACCAACCGCCATAAGTCTTTTGATACTGGGTATTGCGATCCAGCGTGGTTGCATAGCGACGCGGGCCCTCTGGCCGTGCCGCTCGAATCTCAACCAGTTCAGATGGCTCGTGATACGGAAAATCGTCACGAACCGGCGTCTGCATCAACTCATCGTACAAGGCTTCTAATTCCGCTTGATCTGGCTGGCCTTCAAATGCTGCCTTCACCCGTTCAGCGATTGCACCAACATCTCGCCCTTCCTCGCGGCATTGGTTCACCTCAGCCTCGATAAAATTTCGTTCAAGTGAACCCATGTAACCCCCGAATTGCGATTGCTTTGCCTTACAACCCTAAAACTAAGGAATGCCAATTGAACGGGTCAACTAATTAGGCTGAACTGTTCACCCAAAATTGCTGCTGCCTATTTTTGGGTGAACTTCATGGGTATCGACTTGAATGTCCTGAACCGTCTGGGGAAAGTTAGCACTCCTTTCAGCTCCGAGCGTCTGACATGTTTCAAATCGATATGGACACCTTGGTTGAGGTCGGTGAATTCGGCTCTGAAGCGTGGTGTCGCGGATGTGCTGACTACGGCGTCCAGATTCTTCAAGCCGCAGACATTCCAGACGACCTGTCCTGGGCCTTTAGTGAATTTTATACCGATCCACCTGAGCGGATGGTTTCATCACAGCGACCGGTGTCTGGCTACTACTTTATGATTGAAAACGGCCGCGTCAGCGGTGGTGACGGCGTCCCCGAACGGGTCCTTGAGGTCCCTGGCTTTCACGCCAAGATCAACTGGGCCTATATCTGCAACCAGTCTCGCACCAAGTAC
>MDTA01002814.1_pt1 | contig 12106 bp, 12 predicted proteins | sample 811151 | NCBI WGS metagenome assembly MDTA01 (sample SAMN05326648, study PRJNA326480) | marine metagenome | isolation source: seawater | place: Indian Ocean: South | collected 2010
CACTACGTTGATAGGCTGGATGTGGAAGCGCGGCGACGCGTGTAGCTGACCAGTACTAATAGCTCAATTGGCTTGATTTATGCACTGAAAAAAATTTTTAGTGAAAAGCTTTATAATTAAATTTTTTATATTTCAAAATAGTTTCGATAACAGCTGAGAAAATAAAAGTTGAAATCAAACTATAACCAAAAAATGGTAAACCCATCACATATGATTGAGTAAGTCCATTTAAACTGTTTTCATACATTCCAGCGAACCACACTCCAAAATTAGTGATTACAAAAAAAACAACTGCTCCAGATAAAGCTCCAGCAATTCTTTTAATAATCGAGTTTAAAAAATATTTAGACATGAATGCAATTAAAATTACACTCCCCCAAGTAAAAAAGACTGTATTATGAAAGCCTATGACGTAGTCGGTGATCACAAAACTTATTAGCAACATAGGTAAGTAGCTAACACCAAATATAGCTGGCACATAAAAGCTGAGTGCTATTAAACTTGTAAAATTAGGAGGGTGTGGAACAAATCTACTTAAAGCAAGTGCTATAAAAATTCCAAGTAAAATATTTATTTTTTTCATTCCTAACAATTATTAATATTTACTTCTAAATGACAACTCAATTCTTCTTCTTTCTTGATTATATGTATCTGGCCTCTGGTAATTTTCATCTGTTAAATTAAGTATATTTAAAGACCATGTACTTGATAATATATCTTTTGAAAATATGAGGTTCATTATATCTGAACTATCAACTTTTGCTCTTTTGGTTCCATTTTTCCAATCTTCAACTTTTCCTACGTGTCTATAATCATATGTTAATTTAATCGGACCTAATAAACTTTTATCAAAATTTTTTGAGTATTTTATACCGTATTGTTTTTCAGGTCTTCTTAGCTGTGGATCTCCATCATCTTCTCTACTTTTTGAAAATGTATTAGATATTTTTAATAATTGATTATCATTTTTAAAAATAAAACTATTTTCTATTCCCTCCTGTTTAATATCAATAATTTCGTTATAAGCATTCGTTGATGTACCACGATTTAAAACATCTGAGACAGAACTTTTATACATTGTTGTTTCAAATAAAGTATTTTTTGTAAAATTATATTTTGTAGTTAACTCGCGAGTTAAACTTGTTTCAGCCTTAGTAGTTTTCATTGCTTTATAACTTCCACTTGGATTGCTTCCATGTAAAGCAAATAGATCTGGATGTCTTAAACCAGTTGACTCAGACAGACTCAATGATAAATTATTTAATATTCTTGTAAGATTAATTCTGTAAGTTAAATTTTCTTCACTGTATTTATGACTGTCTCCTCTTAAATGTGTTGATAAGATTGTTTTATCATTTAATTTATAACCTAAATTAGAGAAGACGCCCAAGTTGTCTGCGTGACCTTTAGCAGAAGACCCCCAATTTCCTTTAACTTGAAAGTCACCCTTATTATAGTTGTAATCACCGCCAAACCCTATTGAAAAATTATCTGAAAAATTTATCTTTCTTTCTCCCTTCAAAGTGTAAGATTGTGAGTAGTATTTATTTTTTACTGCTGTATCATAGTATCTGTCATGCACATGTAAATGAGCTGTAAATTTATCTTCTAAATTTTTTTTTTTAATTTCAGCATTTGTTTGTATCGCATACATTATATTATCTGCGTTTGCATTTGCGTCATCCCAGCTGTCATACCCACTGTCTGTTTTACGTGCGTAACCTGTAAATTTTAACTTTGTATTGTCATTTAAAAATTTTATAGAATTGTAGTTGAGAGATATATTTTTTGCTCCATCTAAATCTTTAGAAGTATTTTGAGTACTCAACTCTTCAATTTGAGATGAGCCGGCTTTAAAATTATGTTGCCAACCATTATCACTTAAATACGTGAAATTCCCGCTTATAGAATTAGTTTTACTATTTGATCCACTCACTGAAAATGAGTTTTGAAAATCAATATCTGTAACAAAATTTATCGCCCCTCCAATTGCTGCAGGCCCAAAAATTGCTCCACTAGCTCCTTTATAAATTTCTATTTGTTGAAGTCCTTGTAAAAAATCATAGCCAAAATCGAACATTGCTTTTGGTGAACTCTGATCATTTATTGGTAATCCATTTAACAATACTAAAGTGTGATTTGAATTTGTTCCTCTCATAAATACTGAAGTTTTTTGTCCTCGTGGCCCATCACTATAAACATCAATTCCAGTTACATGTTCCAAAAGACTTCGCACATCGTGATAACCAGACTCTATCATTTGTTTTTTTGTGATTACCGTCTTCCCAAGAGTGCCCTCAGAAATTTTTGAGGTGTTTGGCGCGGAGAAGATTGTTAAACAAGGTGTCCCAAGTGTATTATCCCACTTACATTTTTTAAGGTCCTCACTATTACTTTTTGTGAAATTTAAAAAAATAAAAAGAACTGCAACAAAATATTTCATAACGACTATTCAAAAAATTTTAGCTTTTAACTAAGTTTTGTGCCGTTGTTAATTTTGCATTGCAGAATTAGACTTTTCCTGGCCTTCATTCAACAGCGGACTTTACTGGGTGGCACTCCGACTTTACGGTTGCAGGTACAGCTTATGAGTTTCACAAATATTCCCCACCAAGATTCAGCTCGTAATGTTTAAATTAGGGCTTAAAATTTGTCAATATAAGTCTTTAAAGTATCTAGAATTTCAATATAAAATTAGGTATTAGCAGATAAATATTTAAAACTTAAATGCCTAAAAAAAAATGTAAAATATTGTTTATTTATCCAAACGAGAGGGAAATGAGTACTATTCCCCCAGCGATAACTTTGCTATCTCAACTTTTAAAGAATAGTGGGCATACAACAGATGTTTTTGATACTACATTCTATAAATTTGATGATGAAATAGCCATTGGCGATGTGGATAAAGGTGCTGAAAGATCCTTACAAAATAGACCTGTGCTAAATGTCGACGATGACAACTTACACTTTGAAAAACAATCTACAGATCCTGCAGTAGATTTAAGAAAAAAAATAATTGAGTTCAAACCTGACTTGCTTGCCGTTTCTTGTTCTGAAACAACCTTTATGCGTGGTTTAAGATTAATTTCAGAAACAAGAGATTTAAATATTAAAAATATTTTCGGAGGGGTTTTCCCAACTTTTGCTCCCCATTTAGTAATGAAGCACGATTGTGTGGACATGCTTTGTGTTGGTGAGGGAGAAAATGCTTTAGTTGATTTAGTTAACTTATTAGCAGAGTCAAAAGATTATTCCGCAGTTACTAATTTATGGGTAAGGCAGAGCGATGGATCTATAAAAAAAAATTCAATTACCAAGCCAGTTGATATTAATAAATTGCCACCTGTAACAGACATTGGAATTTTTGGAGAAAAAAGATTCTATAGACCTATGGGCGGAAAGATTTTAAAAATGCTTCCAGTTGAAACTCATAGAGGTTGTCCATACACTTGTTCATTCTGTAATTCACCATCTCAAAATATTTTATATCAAAATTCTGGAAAATTTTTTAGAAAGAAAAGTATGAAATTAATTAAAGATGAAATAGAGAGCCATATTAAAAAATGGGATGTTGAATATATTTATTTTTGGGCAGATACTTTTTTAGCATGGTCTAACAAAGAATTTGACGAATTTATCGAAATGTATAAAGATATTAAATTACCTTTTTGGTGTCAGACTAGAATTGAAACTATTACTTATGAAAAATTTAAAAAACTTAAAGAAGTAGGTTTAAACAGAATTACATTTGGCATGGAACATGGAAATGAAAAGTTTAGAAGAGAAGTTGTAAAAAGAAATTATTCAAATAAATTAGCTATCGAATTGATGCAGATCCCAACTCAACTAGATATACCTTTTTCCGTTAACAATATAATTGGTTTTCCAGGCGAGACTCGTGAATTGGCTTTTGATACAATAGAGCTAAATAGATACTTTAAATCTGATGATACAAGTTGTTCAATTTTAGTACCATTCCATGGGACTGAAATAAGAAAAGTAGCTGAAGAGAAAGGTTATATTGACAAAGACTCTATTTTTACAATTTCGAACACTAGCGAAGACTCAGTATTAGATATGCCGCAATGGCCTAAAGAAGACATTGTGAAGCTAAGAAACACTTTCGCAATGTACGTAAAATTTCCTAAAAATAGATGGCCAGAAATAAAAAAAGCCGAAGATGATCCCGAAATTCATAAAAAACTAAGCGATGAATTCATTGACACTTACTGGTCTGATAGAGATAAAGATGTGAAAGAGGCCGCAAAAGGTCTAATTTAGCTGATTTTTGTTACTAAAAAAATCAATAATTTTACTTTACTGTTCAATATTTGAACGATATGTTCAATAATTGAACTTATGAAACAAAACACTAACGACCACTTTGAAGTCTTAAGAAAGATTAAAAGTAAACCCGAAACGTCTCAAAGAAAACTCGCGAGTGCGCTTGGGTTTAGCCTTGGTAAATTAAATTATCTTTTAAAAGCCTTACAAAAAAAAGGATTAGTTAAGGTACAAAACTTTTCAAATCAGCCAGATAAGATTAATTATTTTAGATACGTAATTACCCCAAAAGGAGTAGCTGAGAGAACAAAACTCACAATAAATTTTATGAAAAGAAAAATGAAGGAATATGACGAATTAAAAAAAGAGCTCGAAAAAAATAAATAATTTATGTGGACAATAATTAAAGTTGATAAAAAAAAACTGGGTTTTTTAAAGAGTGATTTCACCAAAATTCTTGGAAATGGAATGGAAATATATTCCCCAACTTTTTTGGTTGAAAAAGTAGAAAAAAACAAATCTATAAAAAAAAAATTCAAATTATTTGGAGATTATTTTTTTTGTTATCATAAAAATTTAAGTGATATTGGAACTATTAATTCTCTACGTTTTACAAGAGGTTTAAAATATTTTTTAAATGGATTTCAAAGTTCTCAAAGTGAAATCGAGGAATTTATTTTAAAATGTAAAAATTCTGAAAATAAGCAGGGGTACCTGACTCAGAATTTTTTTGATTTAAATATTAAAAAACAATACATTTTTAAAAATGGCCCTTTTAAAGAAAATATTTTCAAGATAATAAATTTGCACAAAGATAATATAAGAATTTTACTAGGTAATTTTAAAACATCGATTAAAAAAAAAGATTATTTATTTTTACCTGTTTAAAGAATTTATGTTTAGTTTATATTGTAAAAGAGGTTTTTTACAAAGTGCGGAGCATTGGTTAAATGATAAATATTAATAAAATTAAGAAACCAGTTTTAATTGCTGAAATAGGCATTAATCATAATGGATCTGTCAAATTGGCAAAAAAAATGATTGACCTTGCTAAAGATTGTGGTTTTGATTTTGTTAAATTCCAAAAAAGAAACCCAGATATTTCAACTCCAGAGATCCAGAAAAAAATTTTAAGGAATACGCCTTGGGGTTATATTACTTATCTTGATTATAAAAAAAAGATTGAATTTGGTTACAGCGAATTTAAGCAAATAAATGATTATTGCAAAAAAAAAAAGATAAAATGGTTTGCCTCTGCGTGGGATTTAGAAAGCCAAACGTTTTTAAAAAAATTTAATCTTAAATACAATAAAGTTGCCTCAGCAATGGTTACTAACTTAAAACTTATAAGTAAAATTGCGAAAGAAAAGAAATTAACTTTTATTTCAACAGGGATGAGCAATATGAAAGATATTTCTAACTGTTTAAAAATTTTTAAAAAACAGAAATGTAAATTTATACTAATGCACTGTGTTTCAACTTATCCTTGTCCCCCAGAAAAATTAAACTTAAGGATGATTCAAACTTTAAGGAAAAAGTTTAAATGTGAGGTAGGTTATAGCGGACATGAATCTGATGTGTCACCAACAATATTAGCTTATTTTTTAGGAGCAAATTATATTGAGAGACATATAACACTAGATAGGACTATGTGGGGTACTGATCAAGCCGCTTCCTTAGCGGAACCGGGAATGAGATCTCTATCAAGAATTTTATCTAAGATGCCCAAAGTCCTTGGAACTGGTCAAAAAAAAATGTCGTCAGAGGAAAAAAATTTATTAAAAAAATTCAAATATTGGAAAAATAAATGAAATCTTTGTTAGATTATAAAAAAAATTTTTACCGGGACGGTTTCGTCAAAATTGAAAAATTATTTAATAAGAGAGAAATTATGACTATTCTTGATGAAATCGATAAGATTAAAAAGAGATTCAAAAAAATAAAAAATCCAAATTTGCATTATACAAGTGATAATAAAATCAACACTATTCATGATATAAATAAGTTTGTTAAAAATGGATTTTTAAACAAACTTAGCAAAGATAATAGAATTATAAAAATTACAAGAACTATTCTTGATGATAAACCTCGATTGAGAAATTTAGAATTTTTTTTAAAGCCGAAAAGGACTGGAAGAAAAGCTCCGATACATCAAGACAATTTTTATTGGAATATTCCAAGTAAAAAAGCACTAAATATTTGGATAGCATGTACTAAGTCTGATTCCAAAAATGGAGGTATTTTTTATTTCATTAAATCTCATAAAGGGGGGCTAGTAGATCATGAATTATCTTACCAGCCAGGAACTTCTCAAAAAATTTCTTCAAAATATATTGATAAAATGAAATATAAAAAAAAATACCCTACACTCAAACCTGGAGATGCTATTTTTCACCATTGTGAAGTAATTCATGGAAGTAACAAAAATAAATCAAATAATGATAGGATTGGTTTAGTTATGAGTTTTAAAGGTATCAAGGCAAAAGTAGATATTAAAAGATGGAATAAATATCAAAAAAATCTTAAATTAAATTTAAATCATTTAGCTAAAGCTAATTAATGAAATTTATTAGCGTTATACCAGCGAGAAAAGGATCTAAAGGTATAAAAAATAAAAATATTTTAAAAATTTGCAGAAAAAATTTAGTAGAATATACATTTGAAGCTGCAAAAAAATCTAAGGTAAAAAATAATTTTGTATTAACAGATAGTGAAAAAATTAAAAGAATTTCAAAAAAATATAAAATTAACTCTGAATATTTAAGACCAAAAAAACTCTCGAGAGATAAAACTTCTTTATCCGAAACTCTTTTTGATTTTTATTTATGGACAAAAAGAAAAAATATTTTTTTCGATTATTTAATTGTTTTACAACCTACATCACCATTAAGAGATCACAATGATATAAATAAATCAATTAATATTATAAGAAAAAATAAGACAAAAAGTTTATTTAGTATTTCATCTTCGCTAGAACATCCATATGAAACAATAAAAATAAAAGGGAAAAAATCATGTCAGTATATTTTAAAGAATGCAAAAAATTATACTAGAAGACAAGATTTTAATTTAAATTCATATTTTATTAACGGCGCTATTTACATTATTCATAGAGATTTAGTAAGAAATAATAAAATTTCAAATTTTAATAATCATTCCTTATATTCAATGCCTAAAGATAAGTCTTTAGAAATAAATGATATGGAAGAAGTAAAAATCATCGAGAGCATAATAAAGTTTAAAAAATGACAAAAATTAATTGGAGTGGGAGAGCTCATAACTATTCTCAAAAAGATATTAATTACTTAGTAAACGTAATTAAAAGGGCAGACCCACTTACTCAGGGAAAATTTTTAAATAAATTTGAAAATGATCTATCTAAATACTTAAAAACAAATAATATTTTTGCAGTCAGCTCAGCTGCAGCAGCTTTAGAAATAATAGCTTTATTAATGAGTATTAAAAAAGGAGATGAGGTAATAATTCCGGCTCATACATATTGTGCTTCAGCAATTCCTTTTGCAAGAAATGGAGCAAAAATTATTTGGGCTGATATTGATTTTAATACTAGGACTATTAACATTGAAGATGTAAAGAAAAAAATTACAAAAAAAACCAAAGCAATAGTTGTAGTTCACTTATATGGCTATGCCTCAAACTTTGAGAGTCTCGCATCATTATGTAAGAAAAAAAAAATTAAAATTGTCGAAGATTGTGCGCAAGCCTTTGGGGCTGAAATAAAAAAAAGAAAAGTTGGCACAATTGGAGATTTTGCTTGCTTTTCTTTTCATGCTCAAAAAAACATAACAACTCTTGGCGAAGGCGGGGCTATCCACGTGAAAAATAATAAATTAGCAAAAAAAGTAAAAGGATTAAGGCATAATGGACATTGTGATTATAAAAAAAGAAAGTTTTATTGGAAACCTGCTATGGGAAATTTAGACTTAGACTTGAATAATAAATGGCCTTACAAATTTACATTGAGTGAAATCCAGTGTGCAGCAGGGATAGTAATGTTAAAAAAGTTAGATAAATTAAACAAAATAAGATCAGAAAGAGCTAAAAAAGCAATTAATAGTTTATCAAGATTTAAAGAGTTAATCTTTTTTAATCCCAAAAATAATAAACAACATGTATTTCATTTATTAAGTGCTTATTATCAACCTTCTAAAAAAATAAATAGAGATAGCTTAATTGAAATACTCTACAACAAATTTAAAATAAAATGTGCTGTCCAATATTATCCACTTTATAATTATCCATTATTCAAAAAAATGGGTTTTGGATTGAGAAAAAAATTAAAAAACACAGAAAAATTCTATAATAATATGATCTCTTTCCCTTTTCATGTTTGGCTTAAGGAAAACGAATTTGACTATTTGATATCTTCTGTAAAAGAGTCTTTAGAAATACTTCGAAAAAAAAGATAGTTTTTTTTTAAATTTTTAATGTTAACTAAAGTTTTTAAAGTTTTTAAAGTTTTTTTAAAATCCAAATTTATTTTCAAGAACCCTGATAATAAAAAACTTATAATATTTGATGATGTTATATTTAATGAATTAAGGTTGATTTTAGAAAAAAAAAAATATTTTTTACTCAAGAATAGATATGAGAATATAAATAATATTTATATAACATTAAAAGTGATTTTAAATTTTATCAAATTTTTTAAAGGAAATATAAACACTGCATATTTGGCATCGATTATTAATTTGGTAAATCCTAAAGCAGTTCTTACTTTTCATGATAATTCGCCAAAATTTCACGACCTAGCAAAAATTTTTCACAAAAAAATCTCTTTTATTGCCATTCAACAAGCAACAAGAAATGATGTTATTTGGAAAAATTACGATTACAAAAAAGGTCTGACGAAAAATTTAAACAAAAATTTTTTTTTACCTATTTTCCTTACTTTTGGTCTTTATGAAAAGAAACTTTACAATAATTTAAATATAGATGTTAAAAAATTTTACACTGTTGGCTCACTTAAATTGGCAAATTTTTTAGAATTTTTGAAACAGAAAAAAAAACATAAAGTGAAAAAAAAATATGACGTTTGTTTAGTCTCTGATCTTCCACCAGGAATTGATAAAGCTAAATTTTTAAAATATGAAATGAAAAAAATAGAAGATACTGTAGTAGACATGACAAAAAATACAATTCTTTTTTGCAAAAAAAATAATAAAAAATTTATTTTTTCTACAAAAATGAAATCTGGAAAAGAATTAAAAAATGAAATGAATTTTTATAGACAAAATTTATCAAATGAAGATTACTCATTTCTCTTAAAGAATTCTTTTAGATATAAAATAAGAGATGCAAAATCAAAATACTTTAATAAAGATTTTTCTTCTTATATTGCAATTTTTCAGAGCGATGTGGTAATAGGAAATATCACCTCAATGCTTAGAGAAAAAGTATCATTAGGAGGAAAGATTTTAGCGTGCAATTTTACAAATCTAGATATATTCGATTTCCCTGTAAAAAAATTTTTACTTTTAAAAAATGGAACTTACGAAGAATTCGAAAAACGTTTATCCCTAATTCTAAAAATGAAAGATAAAATTTTTTATGAAAAATTGGGTGTTAAAAAAAACTTCATTATAGAAAATTCAAACGAGACCAATACTATAAAAAAAATCAACCACATTATAAATTCAAAAATTTAATCAATATAATGTTTGCTAAATATAAAACGTGCTGCTTTTGTAACTCAAAAAAGCTCAAAAAAGATAAAATTCAAAAATTTAAATATAATTTTTACATTGAAGCTATTATGAGCCATTTCAATTTAAGAAAAAATAAAATTTCTCAAATGAAAGTTTACACATGTAAAATTTGTAACTTGAAACAAAATAGCCCTTGGTTTGATAATGAGCATGCTTTGAAAATTTACTCAAATGCTTATGGTCAACATAATAGGGGTTGGTCAAATTTGATAGACTATAAAAATAAAGGCATTCTTCCAGATCACGGTAATTTATTTAGCTTGTTGATTAAAAATTTAAAAATAAAAAAATATGCAGAATTTAATAGTCCGTTTATGGGATTATTATTAAACTTTTTGAATAAGGAAATTAAAAACAAAAAAAAATGCAAATTTTTTATTAATCAAAACATAAAATATCTTTCATCAAGACAGTTAGCTGGTTTTTCTTTAAAGCAAAAAAAAAAGTCTAATATTTCTTCAAAAAAACTTTTTAATAATTTGACAAAATTTAAAAGTATGAATTTTTCGAAAAAAAGAGTAGAAAAATATTTATTTTCTGACAATTATGATATGTGTTGGGGTGTCAATGACAATTATAAATCAGTCAATAGTAAATCTTTAGCTACAGAATTATTTGATTTAAAGATTAAATCTATACATTCAAATTTAAAAGGTATTAAACTTGATCTCTTTGGTATTTTCCATACTTTAGATCACACTTTTCACCCAAAAAAAATTTTAGATAATGCACTAGATGTAAGCAAAAATGTCATTGTTTATTGTCATGTGAGTCCTGATTTGAACAAACAACATTTATTTACTTTCACAAAAGATTTTTTAAAGTATTTAAAAAGAAAAAAAATTTTCTCAATCGACCTAACAAGTAAAATTAACAAACGATACAATACACAAGAACTTTACTTTTTATGCTCAAAAAAAAAGATAAAGAAATTTAATTTCTATTGATGAAAATTTCAATAATTGTAACCAACTATAATTACGGAAAGTTTATATCAGCTTGTCTAAAAAGTTGTTTCAACCAATCTTTTTTGAAAAAAGATTATGAGGTCATATTAGTAGATGATTGCTCAAATGATCAAAGTAAAAAAATAATAAAAAAATTTGAGCATAAAAAAAATTTTAAATTCATTCAGAATAAAAAAAATCTTGGTGTAGCTGCAAGTGCAAATATTGGCATCAAAAACGCTAATGGTAAATATTTTGTAAGAGTAGATGCTGATGATTATATCGATAAAAATTTTTTAAGACTATTATTTGATTTTGTAATTAAAAAACCTGAAATTTTAGGAGTATCATCAGACTATTGTCACTTTAATGGAAAAAAAATTAAAAAATTTAGCTATAAGATGAAACCTATTTCTTGTGGAGTTCTTTATAACAAAAAAAAATTAATTAAATATGGAGTGTACAATTCCAAATTTAGACACAGAGAAGAAGAGGAATTAAGAAAAAGAATAGGTAGAAATTACAAGATTATGAATTTAGAAAAAAATTTATATTTTTATCGCATGCATAAAACCAATAAAACAAAACAAAAAAAAATGATGAGTAATTTTAAAAAAAAATTATCACAACTTTATAATTAAATTAGATTTATATAATGATAGTTGCATGTATTCAGGTTAGGTTAAACTCAAAAAGACTTCCTAAAAAGGCTACTTTAAAATTAAAGGGCAAGGAAATTTTTATGCATGTTGTGGAAAGGATTCAGCAATCAAACCTTGTTGAAAAAGTTATTGTTTGCACCAGCTATAATAAAGGTGATCAAGAAATAATAGACATTTGTAAAAAAAATAAAATCGAATTTTTTGCAGGAGATGAGGAAGATGTAACAAAACGTTTTATCGATGCAGTTGATAAATACAAACCTGAACACATAGTTAGGTCAACAGGAGAAAATCCTTGTGTGAGCTTCGAGTTTATAGATTTGGCTATAAAAAAACATCTAATAGATAAATCAGATTATACAACAACTGATGAATTACCTCGAGGAATGAGGGTCGAAATAATTAATTTTAACTTTCTTAAAGACTTACATAAAAAATTGATTAATCCTAAAACTGAATATTTAACTTGGTATCTTGATAGACC
>MDTA01038068.1_pt1 | contig 12106 bp, 11 predicted proteins | sample 811151 | NCBI WGS metagenome assembly MDTA01 (sample SAMN05326648, study PRJNA326480) | marine metagenome | isolation source: seawater | place: Indian Ocean: South | collected 2010
ACAGATATCTTGCTGATGGAGCCATGGGAGTTATCGGGACATCCTTACCTTGCAAAATTAGGTCCAGATGTGGTAATTGAGGAGACTACCATTCAGGATTTAGTCGACCACATGAATCAGAAAACCTACCAAAGAAGGCGGCTCAAAACTCTGCTACTGGACCAAGGATTCTTTGCGGGTATTGGAAACTATTTGCGCAGTGAGGTCCTCTTTACCTCAGGCTTACATCCAGATCGAACGGTTGGCTCACTCTCGGATGCGGAAAAGGAAAAGTTAGCTGAGCAAGCACTATTTCTGTCGAGGCAATCCTTCCATAATCCTGGAATTACAATCGATTTGGAAATGTATGAAAACCTGCGCGATGTAGGATTTACAAGAGGTCAAGCAAGGCACTGGGTATTCACCCGAAACGACAAGGAATGTCACGATTGTGGCGACTTAATCGTCCATACTAGGCCAGCAGGGCGTAGGCTAGACTTCTGTCCATCCTGTCAATCTTAGTCAATAGAGAAATTGCTTTCACAAGTTCTTTGATGCCCATCCCAATCATCTGAGTTTGTTCCATATGGACAGAATGTAAATACCGGATTTAGCATTATAAAGAAGGGCCTCTAGTGTTTTATCGATTTGATTCACATGACACAGAGTCCTGAAGGATTAAAAATCAAAAATGGATGGAATGGGTTTGCTCTAAGTCTGAAAATATATATCCCGTTATCGATTATTGCTTTTTTCAACGAATCTGTTAACGGGTGTTTATTTGATTGTGAATATCCATCCTACTACCTTTTACCGAGGCAGTTAGCTTTGTTATCTGCCTTGATTCTGGTCATCATAGCAGGTGCAAGTCGTAGAAAAATTAACTTGGATGTATATGATAAATGGTATGCTACTGGAGTTATTTTTGGAATCATCGTTGGTGTTGCTATGTTCGTTTTCCTTACTATACTTGGGTGGGCAAGCGAAATACATGGGTGGTAATAGTTTCAGATGTTAGTAACTTGATCCAAGTCTGGTAGTCAGCAATTTAACGAATTTCAGAGATTGTTGACACAAGTGTCTCCCGGGTTATCATCTGATCTTGTTCCATCTGGGCAAGTTGTATTGTTCCAATCATTCCCAACCAGGATGGCACCAGTCAAGTTAGCCCATCCCATGTTGGCAAATCTCAGGTCGGCATAACTCAGGTCGGCACCAGTCATGTTAGAATACCTAATGTCGGACCATTGCAAGTCGACATTACTCAGATCGGCATTACTCAGGTCGGCACCATACAGGTCAGCATACCTCAAAACGGCACCACTAAGGTTGGCGTTAACCAACTCGGCATCATCCATAAAGCCATTCCACAGGTCAACACCACTCAGGTCGGCACCAGTAAGGTTGGCGAACTCCAGGTAGGACCATCTCATCATTGAACTACTCAAATCGGCACCACTCAGGTTAGTATTATTCATGCCGGCACTCCTAAGGTCGGCATCCTCCAAGTTGGCATACATCAGGTCGGCATTACTTAGGTCAACATCATACATTTCGGCACCATTGAGGTCGGCATTAATCAGGTTGGAATAGCTTAGGTTGGCAAATTCAAGGACGGCATCCTCCAAGTCAGCACCACTTAGGTCGGAATAACTCAGGTTAACATCACTCAGGTCTGCATCTTCCAAGTCAGCTCCACTCAGGTTAGCATATGGTCCTATGAGATTATTTTTTACACACTGCCAGTCGGTTGGCAAAATTGCAGGACATGCTTGTAGGTTGGTTCCGTAAACGTAATGCAGATCTGCATTACTCAGGTCGGCACCATTCAGGTTTGCACCATTCAACTTGGCATAAGACAAGTTGGTACCATCCAGGTCGGCATTACTCAGGTCGGCATTACTCAGGTCGGCGTAACGCATGTCTGCAGCACTCAAATCGGCATTACTAAGGTTAGCATTACTCAGTTCGGCATAACTTATCTCTGCACCACTGAGGTCGGCATTAGAAAAATCATTACTTACTGCTCTTGCAATCCATACAGCCACTAGATTCTGTTGTTCTATGAGAGTTGTTTGAAGTAATAATATTGAATTGTTCGCAGTGTTAAGCAACGCTTCTAAATCTTCGATTGTAGAATTAGAAGAATTGAGCGTAGTTGAAAGGCCATCTCTCAAGCTTTCTAGAGAGGCAATTTGAGATTGCATCGAAGCAATACTCACATTTGCACTTTCAAGTTGGACAACAAGTTCAGAAGATGTGTTAATAGATTCGTCTAATTGTATCAATAGCAAATCACTGTATACTTCCAACAATAAAACTGAGTCGTTTGAATTCTCTAACTGAACCAACAGTGAGTCTCTGTAGGCTTCAAGAATTGCGATTCCCTCTTCATGATCTTGAATCATCTGCGTAGCATCCGACATACCATCTTCCAAGCCATCAATTGTGGCATCTCTTTGAGCAATAGTTTGGTTTTGCGCCTCTAGCATTTCTTCTAGTTCGGCGATCTGGTCTTCATATCCTGAGGTATCAACTTCTTCTCCACCGATACATCCAGCAAGGGATGAAACAATCATCAGCAGGGAAAACAGCACTGCATTGGCTCTCTTCATGAATGAATCAAACCCTATTCGGTTTTTCAAATAACCGCTTTCTCAAAATTGTGATCCAAGTCTGGGAGTCAACAAAGATCTTTTTGAGGAATCTTTCGAGTAACTTTACAAAAGTCTGGTTCAGTTTTATTAATTCGAATATTTCCTATTCGATTGAGACGAAAATTATGGCACGGATCCCAATCAAAGTAGTTGGAAAAGGTGGGTACAACGGATTCGCCCTTGCTATGATGATTTTTGTTCCGTTATCTGTCATTTCTTTCTTCAACGAATTAGCAAATGGTTGTTTCAATATTTTTGGAGGGTGTGAACCACCTCCTTTGTATTATCATTATCCGAGATTTTTTGCCCTAGTTTCTGCCTTTTTTCTTCTCCTCCTTGCATTTCTTGCATGGCCTGATAGTAGAAATTTCGAAACTCATGAAGACAACTACCTTTGGGGAATTATTCCTGGAGTGATTTTTGGAGGATTTCTTTTCATCTTGAGCAGTGTTCTCGGCCTAATGTACCAGTAATGTTGGGCACAATTCAATAGTTGGTGTAGATTGCGAGTAATATGGGGTTTTGGCACAACAGGTGGGCTACGCAACAGACTGGGTGGCATAAAGCAGACTTCAACGAGTTACTCGTGAAGTACTGGCTCAGCCTCAACACACCAAATGGTTGTGACGTCTTAGTTCCATTATGTGGAAAGTCCCGTGACATGTTGTGGTTAGCAAACCAAGGTCATTCTGTGATTGGACTTGAAATGGTTGAACAGGCAGTTACAACATTTTTTTCGGAAAATAAACTCAATTACAGCATTGAAGAAAAGACCACTCACAAGATATACACAAGCAAACCCTTCACAATATACCATGGAAACGTCTTCGATATCGAATCCAGGGCTCTAAAAGTAGATGCGTGGTACGACCGGGCTGCAATGATTGCTATCGAACCATCCAATAGAGGGGCCTATGTTGAACAAATTCGTCGTCATACAAAACCTGGTGCTGTTGGTTTGTTGATCACTTTTGCTTACCCACAAGAAGAGATGGAAGGGCCTCCATTTTCCCTTAATGACGATCAAGTCACTGAATTATTTTCAAACGGTTTTAAAGTAGAGTGTCTAGAAAATATTCAACTTGATGATGATAAAGACAGAGGATTGTCTTTTGTCACGTCATCAGTATTCAAACTCATCAGGATTTGATTGATTGTCCGAAACGAAGTGCCAAGCATCCACACCGGCATAGGTGCCCGATAATGCCGATGTGAATACTGACACAAATACAAAGCACCTTTACCCACTTTTGAAGGGTTGTTGGTTGTCACAAGAATCTCATCTAATTCTGAAGGAGTCGTGTAAAACTTTTTTTGTTCTTACACAGCAATGAATTAAATCAGATACATTAACACGAAGTGTTATGCCTAGATTAGTAGCGGGTTCTAACGCCCCTGAAATATCTCTTCCATCAATTGACGGTGGGACATTCAACATGAGTGAATACAAGGGAAAGAGAGTCGTGCTTACATTTTTTAGATTCTCAACCTGTCCATTTTGTAATATCAGAATAAATCGAATTGTCAAGAGGTGGAATGAATTTCCCGAAGATACTGTAATGGTAGGCGTATTCGATGCTAAAATCGATGAATTAACAAAGAGAATGAAAAAACACAATGCACCATTTGCAATAGTCGCTGACGAATCATTCGAGCATTTCGAAAAGAATTCTGTGATGAAATCTTTCTCTAGATTCATGTGGGGAGCTATGCGCTCACCTTTGACCTTCATGCAAGCAACACTGAAAGGATACTTTCCACTAACAATGTCAATTTCCAAACTTTCTCTAATTCCCGTGGATGTGTTAATCGGGGAAGATGGCAAGGTTGTAGAGGCGCACTATTGTAAAGATACCGCCGACCATCTCCCGATTGATAGATTGATTGAATTTGCAAAAGGTAAATGAGACAATTTTATCATCAAATATTTCTAGGTAGAAATCAACATTCTAAAAGCACACTCGTTGTACAGTTGGTATGAGAAGACTACTAATCCCCCTTATTCTAGTAGTCTCTATTTCGATGTCTGTAAGCGCAGAATCCTACATAATAAACGGAAGAGCGACCTATTCAGACAACTCGCAAGTCGTGCTAAAAGACATCACTATTACCTGCGATACGACCGAGAGCGATTGTCGTCAATTTCAAGGTACGACCACACAAACCGATAGATACGGAAACTATTCAATGGTTTTCAATGTAGACGATGAAGATGATGGAGTCAAGATATTACTCACCTTACAAGGGGAAGATTTCCCTCATACAATCAACATAGGATTAATGCGTGCCTCAGGAGGATCAATCACTCAAGATCTCAAGTTGAGTGATGACTCAACCCCTATGGGTGCTGGATTCAGTTCAGGTTGCTGTCTCTTGTTTTTCGTACTAGTAGCGCTTTATGTCGTAGGCAAAACCGCTAGGATGTTATCCACTCCAGCAGGAAGAATGGAATTTAGGGGATACAAACCTGAAAAGTACGCACAATGTCCCGTTTGCAATATACCTGTGCCGAATCATCAACTTACTAAGCACTTGATTGTAGACCATGATATTGAGATGTTTGAAGCAGGAGAGATGTGCGGCAAAGTCTTGCGTGGTACGTGGTCGAATGAAGAAGAGTAACGAACATTTCTTTTTTTACAAGGAGCCTTTGGGTCAATTATGCGAATCAGCCATGCCACACAGGATGGAGAAGCAAAGTTTGAACACGAAATCCCACAATTCGGTCTCGGAGTATTTCTGATGTCCGAAAAAGGTGAGTGTAAAAAATCCGTATTGGCAGCGATTGAAGCGGGTTATACCCACATTGATACAGCCAGAGCTTACAATAACGAGCATGAAGTTGGAGAAGCAATAAAAGAGTCTGGAAAGAGTAGGGATTCGCTTTTCATCACAACCAAATTGCGTAGAATGCATGCTACCGGATATGAAGAGGTGATAGAGCATTGCAAAAAGTCGCTTGATTTACTCGACACGGATTACATCGATTTGTATTTAGTTCACGCTCCTCCTGAAAATCCAGAACACAGAGCTCCTGTGTGGAAAGGTATGGAATACTGTCTAGAGCAAGGTTGGGTGAAAGCAATAGGCGTCTCTAACTATGGAGTAAGACACCTCGAGGATATGAGAGAATATGCAACATATATGCCTAGTGTGAACCAAGTTGAATTCAATCCTTGGCTCCAGCGTCCACACCTTTTCAAAGCGACAGAAGATGCCGGAGCCAAAGTAATGGCCTATTCTCCACTTGCTAGGGGCCACAAGGTAGAAGATCCAGAATTGGTTGCCATCGCTGAAAAAATAGGCTGCACGCCAGCACAAGTAGCGATAAAATTCTGCTATGATAGCGGATGTATAACCATTCCAAAATCTAGCAGAACGGACAGAATTGTAGAAAATTTTGCCTCGCTAGAAGTAGATATTTCCTCCCAATTAGACGCAATCAAGGCTCTTGAGTGCGATTATGTTTCTGGTTGGGACCCTACTACTGAGCCCTAATCATTTTTATTTTGAAAGAATCAAGTCAACAGTAGCCTTGGCAGAATTCAGCACTCCGGGCAAACCAGCCCCCGGGTGTGTACCAGCTCCCACCAAATACAAGCCAGGTATCCCCGAATCTTCATTCGATGGACGGAAATAAGCGCTTTGTGTCAACTTAGGCGCCACTGAGAATGCTGAACCTTTGAATGCTGCTAATTCCCTTTCGAATGTTTTTGGAGTGATGTGGCGCCTTGTGACGATGTGATTCCTCAAGTCAGGCATCTCAACTTCAAGCGCTTCTATGATGCGGTCCCCATATTCTTCAGCGATTGAATCCCAGTCCACGTCTGCTCGACCAAGGTGAGGGACTGGTGCTAACACATATGCAGCGCTGCAACCCTCCGGTGCTAGGCTCTTATCGGTAACAGTTGGAACATGCAAATACAAACTAAAATCATCAGGCAAACTGTTTCCCTTGAATATCTCGTCTAATAACCCCTTGTACCTCGGCCCGAAGAGAATGGTGTGATGTGCTACGTCATCATAGGCGATATCTGTACCGAAGTAGAGAACGAACAGGGACATTGACCAATCCATTTTTTCCAGTTTCTTCGCCCTCTTGTTTGCTACCTTAGAGGAGGAGTAGATTTTGTCGTAAGTATGGTGAACATCAGCGTTTGAGACAACCAAGTCAAACTCTTCGTTTTGTGCAGCTTTTGAGTTGACATGGTGCTTAGTCTCCTTTCCCCGCTTCACGACATTAATGGATTCTACAGGAGTAGATAGTCTGATTTCCCCCCCCAGCTCCTCAAACAATTTCACAAGGGTTCTAACCAATGCGTGAGTTCCACCTGAAGGGAAATAGACACCCCACTCTCTCTCTAAGTAGTGTATTAGGGTGTATATGGATGATGTTTGGAATGGATTTCCTCCCACAAGTAATGAATGGAAACTTAGTGCTTGTCTTAGATGGTCGTCTTTGACATATTTCGCTACCGTCTTGTAGACTGATCTGTCCGCACGGAGCTTGATCAAAGAAGGAGATACCGCAACCATGTCCGAAAATTTACGGAAAGGACGGTCTGCGAGCTCTGTGTATCCCTTTGCAAATACCTCCTTAGCATACTCAAAAAATCGCTGATAGCCTTCGGCATCGGATTGGCTTCTTTCCGCAATTTGCTTTACCATAGTTGCTTCATCTCTAACATAATCAAAGCGGTCACCATCACTCCAAATTAGCCTGTACATCGGTTGTACTTCCATCAATTCGATGTAATCCTCGAGTTTTCTTCCAGACAATTCAAACAAATCTGTAAGAGTATGAGGTGCAGTAATTACAGTAGGTCCCGCATCAAAAGTGAAGCCATCGTCGTTGTAAACATAGGCTCTTCCCCCAGGTAAATCACGCGCTTCAAAAAGAACGGTTTGAATTCCTGCACTTTGGAGACGTATGGCGGCACCAAGTCCTCCAAAGCCACTTCCAATAACTGCTGCTTTGCGCGAAAGTGCTTCGGATTCTGCCATAGAAGCCCCTTGCAGTAATCATTTGATAATGTTCGCTTTTCTCTACGAATTATAACGGCTCAGAAACAATAGGTTATAACCTCAAATCAATCATTCTGAGTAAAGGTGCCCCCATGTCAAACACACTTGAGGTCAGAGACCCTGAACTGGTTTTGGCTACTAGTGGTGAAAGTTTTCATTGGGCAAAACGATTCCTAGGAAAGAAAATGGGCTATGACGCTGCCCGATTATATTCCTTCTGCAGGGTCCTCGATGACATGGCAGATGGCGATATTCCAAACGGACACGAACATCTCATCGACATACAATCAACACTCAACAACGGTGGATGGGACAACCATCCGTTCTTGAATCAATTCTCAAGCATGGTTGAAGAATATGAACTGCCAACCGAGGTTGTTGGAGCACTCGTTGAAGGATTGATGGACGACCAAGAGCCCGAAGTACTAATCGAGAATGAAGCAGACCTGATTCAATATGCCTACAAAGTTGCAGGCACAGTAGGACTTCTTATGTGCTGTGTACTAAACACCAATAACCCAAAAGCAAAACCACACGCAGTAGATTTAGGAATTGGAATGCAATTAACCAACATTGCTAGAGACGTTGTCGAGGATGCAAAGATGGGAAGAAGGTACCTACCCGGGACTTGGGTAAATGACATGAGCCCTGAGGAAATTCTTGTTGCTGCCAATAACCCGCAAAGCGAAGAGGCCGCTGTTATTTCTTCTGCAGTTAGACGCCTTCTTGGTTTGGCAGAAGAATACTACGCTAGCGGCAGAATCGGGCTCTCTTATCTACCTGCTCGAGCACATTTCTCTATAGGAGTCGCTGCCAAGGTATACAGGCAAATTGGAATTCAATTACTTCGTTCTAGACATTCTTGGTGGGGACCAAGGCAGGTTACATCAAAGAGTAGCAAGGTATTGTGCACGCTGAGAGCGTCGTTGGGAATGTTCAGGAGATTCCCGCACCCAAGGGGAAATCACAACACAAAATTGCACATGTTCCTAGAGCCTTACACCGACCAAGGAGGAACTTGGGGATGACAATTCAAACCCATGTCCTCGGCGATGGTTGTTCTGCAATGATGCTAGCAGCAAGAGCGGATGAACTTAACAGACATAACATCACGATCGTGCGACCAAATAATGCACCTCCTGCCAATGATCACATGATTGGTTTTTGGAACACGCCTGGGCTGAAGTTTGCTGAGGAAGTTGCACGCTGTTCGTGGTCTAATTGGTCTGTTATCACAGAAGCTGGCGAATTTAAGATGAGTTCGAATAAATATTCATACCACGTAATGCACAAAGCAAAATTCTTGGAAAGTTCTAGAGTAAAAGCAGAAATGAATGATGTAAGTACCATCGATGAGGGTGATTTCGAAAAAACGAGAGCAAAACTGGTATTCGATTCCCGTCCACCAAAGCCAACAAAAAATGCCATGCTGCAACACTTCTTGGGTCAAGAAATTGAGGTTGACCGCCCTGTCTTCGATGATAGTACTGCTATATTGATGGATTTTAGGGTGGACCAAACACACGGCATGCATTTCATTTATCTCTTGCCATTTTCTCCTACCCGCGCCCTGGTTGAATCTACATTATTCAGTACAAATGTACTAGATGAAGAATACTATATTGAATCTATAAACCAATATCTTGCTAGCCATTTTAGCACATCGGTGAAAGAGGTAATCCACCAAGAAAAAGGAGTAATACCAATGGGCAAATTATACCCGCATGATTCCAAAATTCCCGGTCTAGGTGCGAACGCAGGCGCAATCAGACCTGCAAGTGGGTACACTTTCGTATTCATCCATCAACAAATTCAGAGAGCAATCGATGCAGCAAATAAAGGTCGACAACTCAGATTTAGACGTCCTCACAAAGCAATAGATGTTTGGATGGATGGTGTCCTCCTAACGGTGCTCAGACACTGGCCAAATCAAGGCCCTATCCTATTTGGTAAAATGGCTGCATCATTGACTGGTGACGAATTTATTCAATTTATGAGTGGAAATGCTTCATGGAGAATTAGGCTCAAGGTAATCATGGCTATGCCTAAGTTACCATTTATTCGTGGAGTATCGAAATTAATGTTCAGTAGACCTCAAAAGGTGGTGTCATGAGTCTAACTACCGCTTTATCCAGTATGGATACATTGAATCTTATTGCCCTCATGTGCGTTGTTTTCATCGGCCTACCACACGGTGCAATGGATGGCGCTCTTGCTGCACACTTTGGTTGGATGGAGAGCAAAAAAAAGGCCGCTACTTTTCTCATTGGTTATGTCGCCATGGCCGCTTTAGTAGTCGGCTTCTGGTTCGTTGCGCCTGCGATTAGTTTCATCATTTTCCTGGGTATTAGCATGTATCACTTCGGTAAAGGAGATGTAAACACGGATGGACAAGAACCCTCTGTTACCGAAAGTTTAGCTCGTGGTGGAGTTGTAATTGGTGGGATTAGCCAATTTCATAGAGTGGATGCTGACGAAATATTCCAAGTCCTTATTGGCTCCAACACTGAACTGATCTGGCTATTCCTGAATTCAGTAGTTCCAATGACACTTATTTTTGCGATTCTATCGATGGTCAACAAGAACATTGGTGAGCGCGGAACTTTCTTGGCAGAAATTGCAGGTCTTGCACTCATCTTCTCCATTCTACCACCTCTGGTAGGATTTGCAATCTACTTCTGTTTGATTCACTCAATTCGCCACTTTGCAAGTATGCGTGCGATGCTCTCGGACACAATTACCAAACTACAAATCACTAAAACCACGATTCTATTTTCTGCAATCTCATGGGCTGCTGGACTAATTATTCTTGCTCAGCAATCCAGTAACATAGGTTTTGAGCCCGCATTATTGCAGGTGATTTTCATAGGACTAGCAGCCTTAACCGTGCCCCACATGATACTTGTCGATGGGTATACAGAGTATCAGAAATCTCAGTAGAAGGCATCCAGTACCAACCTGTCTTTGCCCTAAATCCTAACACAGCACACGGTGTGTCCTAGACCTATTTCAATCATCTCAAGCAGAAATCAACGACTTTAGATGATTTGCTAGCTCTTTGTCCGTACAGTAGACATAGCAACCCTTCATTCCCCTTGTAAGCAATGTTCTGTATGTGTTCAAAACAATCTCTCGACCTCTTCGTGTTGCTTCATCGGGATTTTGCTTAAGCATTGTTTTCAGTCCCTTTATTGATGCGTCTGTTTTCGCTCTTTGTGAGACATCTGTAACAACATGACCACCAGATAATCTGAGATCAGGTCCAATAATGACTCCAACATAATCCAATTCTAAGCCTTGACAAGTATGAATGCAACCGATTTCACTGATTGACTCATCTTTTTCGATCCATAGCATTCCGTGCTGGCTCAAATTCCACTTTGCGGATAATTTACCATTTTCAAGAATAATATCGTCCTCATCTGGATATTTTTTACTAACCCAGTCCCAACAATAACCAGCCACTAACCTAGATTTGAAATTTTGATTATTCTTCTTAATGATTGAATCATACATTTCTTTCGGGTCATCAAAAATTCTGAAATCAAATTGAGATGTATCCAAAGATGTATTCGCAGTCGCTCTAAGGCCTAATGAATTGTCTATCCAAGCGAGATATCCATCCGATCCACCACACCTGAACTGTGAAGTCAAATCAGCATCAAAAACTTCCGCATTCAACTCTTTTGCAAACCCGCGTATCAATTCCTCAGATCCTACATCTTTCATGTGAATTCTTTGATATTCATCGATGAAGAAAATCGATGTTCTACTTGATTGAATTATTTCCTTCACTTGGTTCTCTCCAAGATTACCAAACATTCCTGATTTTGCATTCAGTCTATGGGCTTCATCTACGATTAGGGTATCATATTCATTGTTCAAACAGTCAACAAAAGAGCCGCTACCAGTGAAGAGAGCTGATATTCTGGACTTTCGAAGGTGGCCACTTAATCTTGCGGCGTAAACGAGTCTTGGTGCGGAATTCTTTGTAACATATCTGGAATTCAATCCCGCTGAAATGAATCTAGAAAGCAGGTTAACTGCTAACACTGATTTTCCTGTGCCTGGGCCCCCACGTACAATGAAAACTCGCTTTTTTTGATCGTTATGAGTCGCTAATTGTACTGCTTTTTCGTAAATCACTTTTTGATCATCTAGCAAAGTAAATTCGTCATTGCCGTCAAGCATTCCTTTGACAGCGTCAGCCAATGACTTACTTGGTTTGATGTCACTATGTTCCAATTTATCTAATGCTAATCCAGAATCACCATTCCTAAATTTTGAACAAATATACCCTCTAAACATTGGACCCTCAGAACCAATGAATGAAGGCGAATTGAGAAGATGATGGGAGTAAAATGGATCTTTCAAGTCACCCGCAGTAGTCATATTGTGTAAATATGCACACGAATTCAGAATCATTGACTCATCTTCAACAACCG
>MDTA01049760.1_pt1 | contig 12106 bp, 14 predicted proteins | sample 811151 | NCBI WGS metagenome assembly MDTA01 (sample SAMN05326648, study PRJNA326480) | marine metagenome | isolation source: seawater | place: Indian Ocean: South | collected 2010
AATGATCAGGAGGTACTAATACAATCATTAGAAGCGAAGTTAGAATCTATAAAACAATAGTCCAGTGTTCTTGGGTGTATTCGTGTAATTTTAATCTATTGAATGGTGTATCAGAAGAGAAATGATGAGGTCTCAAACGCCCTTGTGCGAGACCTTCCAAATCGGCCAGTCCCATAATACCCAATAAAGTACCCACGCAGAATCCTTCGCGGTAATCTATGCGCATGTGTGACCTTTCGAATAGAATGTCTGCGGCGCGTTCGGATGCGTCTAGTATGCGGCGATCAAACCCCATTTCACGTATACATTGCAGTGGGCGACATGTACATTTTGTATGATTTCTTACATAATCACGTACGTCTTCGTAGACTCCGTTCGTGAATGCCATTATTTTTTGATTTTTTATCACGATAATGGCGACGTGTGACCATGGTTCGCCATTCAACGTGATTTCCAAGTCTGTAGACGGAACCAGAAGCAAGTCTCCAGATCTGAAGATTAATTCGGGCTCAGATTCTAATAGACTTTCTTGTAATGGTCGTTTTTCTCGCAAGTCTGATTCTGGTTGTGACCATAAAAATCCCATTTAATAGTCATTAAGTGTATTTTATATACTTGGCTCCACAAGATGCAAGCGGCTTTGTATAAATGTTGTTACTGTCTTCAGACTGTCGTCGATCCAGTCGTCATGTGCCATAAAACACACGTTGGATGTTTTGATTGTGTGTGTGAACATCTGCGCCATACTTCAAATAATCTTTGTTGTCCAATGTGTCGCGATGCGCTTCTTCTTCGGTTTGACCGTCTAATTATGGAATCGTCGTTGCTTTTTCGCCGTTCAAAGCGTCGTAAAACTGAGAGCACACAGCACAGTGTCTTTCTGAAGATTTTGTTGTTGAAAGAAAAGGACAAGTATCGCCCCTTTACACGGACGATGCGGAAATTTGCCAATGCGACAAAAACCTCGGCGGAAGTTGACCAGATGAATGAGGATATTGACAACATTGTAAAGGCGGATGAATCCATAAAAAGGCTTCAGTCTCAGCGTCTATATGAGCAGCGCACACGCATGCAACGCGTATGAGTTTGAAAACGTATAAGGTGACTATAGTAGGGTCTACCGGCTCCGGCAAGACGTCGTTGTTGAATCAATATGTTTATGGGAACTTTGAATCAAATGTGAAAACGACTATCGGTGTCGAATTTTCACATAAAGATGTGGACCGCGAAATAAAACTTTCTTTTTGGGATACTGCGGGTCAAGAGCGCTTCAAATCGTTGATGGGTTCTTTTTATAGAGGGGCACAGGCCATTATGTTTGTATACGACGTGTCTTCTCTGGATTCCTTTTACAGCTTGGAGCAGTGGTGGCGAGAATACAATGCGTACGGGAATGTTCAGACATCAGTGGCGATTTTAATTGGCAACAAAACTGATCTTGAACGCCATGTACCTGTGGAACAAGCGCGTGCATGGGCGGTTTCAAAAAATATGTGTTATGACGAAGTTTCGGCGAAACAAAACGACGGCATAGACCGAGCGTTTAACACACTTATCAGTCAGTTGAAGATGTTGCCAGAGGTACAGAAAGAAACGGTTCGTCTCAAATCTGCTCCTACCTCGGACAGATGTTGTTACTAAATCTGATCATAAATCAGTTGGTCTGACATCTGCAAACATGTGGCCGCAAAAATCCATAAAAAGTGTTCCAACATCATGGGCGCGAGCTGTATCAAGGCTGCCAACATATGGAAAATAGACCAAAGTATAAACATTCTACCCCAAAACAAACCGTTCCCGTATCTGCAAAAGGAGTACATTTGTAATAATAAAAAGAACGCACATACAAAAGAACACAATAGAATGGGTCCCATGACCGGTGGATCCCAGTGCTCGAGGCGCCGAAAGGGCAGCGCTAATCCAAGGAAAAAACAAACTAAAGTACCAATATAAAACATAATTGAAAATAAACGACTGTCTTTAAGTAATGTGTCTCGTATCGAACCTTAAAAAATCCTGAATATTTCAGGATCCTGAATATTTCAGGATTTCCGAATGTGATACAAATATGTGAACATTATTTTTTAACCGTATATATATGTACATAATATTAATATTGCATGGCAGAACGGATAAAGAGGCGTCGGACCTTGTCACCGAAACCTCGAGGGAAAGCCGGCAATGTGTGGAATGAAGTGCTTCGCGTTTGGTCGACTCTTTTACGATTTCCAATGTTAAAAGATAGCTCGGATAATAAATGCAATCGTTTTGTGATATTTTGCGGCCAATTTAATGAAACGGTAGTAACAACTTCCCAAATATCGTCCGAAGGCCAGCACTCGGAAATGTACTCTGTCGAGATGAATGGACTTGCGCAACCCGTCATTTTGAAACGTTTTTTATCCACAACGGAAGAAAATGTACCGCCAATGGTCGAGGCCCGTTTGCAACAATACGCACATGAACACGGGTTTGCGCCTCGCGTACTCGCATTTAACAAATATGGTATGATTTCAGAACGTTGTGAGCATACACTGTCTCGCGATAGCCTTCCCGACGGCTATAAATGGCTCAAAGGGTTGCCAAAAATGACCGTACGCCAGTTAAATATCGTAAACAAGGCGTTGGGGTTTGGATACCAAAAAGTTTTAAATATTTCGCGGCAAATGTATGAGAACATAGGCATGTACAATATGGACCCAAACATCGATAATTATATGTTTTTGAAGGATAAACTTGTGCAGATTGACTATGGTATGAACCGATTTAAGAATGTCGAGTCTTTTCGCCAGTGGGTCGACCATTTTCCGAAAGACAACCTTCGCGAATTTGAGAATATACTCGTACCAAGTCATCAGGCAACATATCCGCCAGATTATCATTGGCATCAAACATTTGTATCAACGGGCGATTCTGATAAAAGTCATTGGTGCTTGAGTGATTGGAAATCATATCACATGCACATGCACATGCAGCGCACGATTCTTATTTCGCAATTAGAGGCGTCTCGTTTGCAAATACTAACCAAAAAAATAGTAGCAAGCGAAATGCCTCGTTATGAATCAGCATGTTTTAAGATGCATTGTCTAAAAGTTTAAGAAGCGTAATCGTGAATGACGTAGGCACCCAGATTTGTTTCTGTTTGCACACCGATCGATACGAACTTTGGCGCTAGCGGTTTTTTTACGGGCTTGATCAAATCATGTCTTAACGTTCCTAAATAAGGCGAAGCAGGCAAGAAAAAAGGCATGGTAACCTTTTTATGTATGCGTTCAGGACCGGCGTTTTTGTATTGGAATACACCCAAGTATGGTGATCTTACCCAAGTTTGTACCCGCTGCATTTTTTTTTTTAAAGCTCTTTAAATACAAGAGAAATGTTATACATTTTTTTTCGTTTTTTAAACATATGTCATATTTGTATTTCAGGATAATAAGTGATCATAAATGCTGACCTTTTATTTATTTGGGCTTTATTGCACATACATCATTATTTTTACATTTTTAAGGACGTGTTATCCAAGTTTGATTCCTATACGTTACCCAACGTCCGCGGCATCGAACTATATAAATCACAAAACTCGAAAGTAAATATGAATGTAAAGGACTGGTTGGACAAAACGAAACGCATGGCACTGGAGACTTTACTACAAAGAGAGGCCGTCTCACATGCAGAAAAATATGTATCGGAGATGACCGCCGAAACGAAGACGTCATATAAAGAAACGAAGACGTTCGATATAAAACCTTTTCAAAGATCACAATTTAAGTGGTTTAATGAACATTTCCGAGTAAACATTTATGACCGTCTCTTTCCGTCGGGACCACCGCGTTCCTTTGAACCGGAGAACCGGCTGCGCTCAACTATATTTTACGATGGGCTTTCTACATCTGCACGTCGGATGTTTATGATTCAATCTCTGAAGGAAATGTGGCGACAACTGGACAAGTGAGTGTCAGCGTGTCCAACCGGAGAACCGAAACCTAGTCTATACTTTTAGAAAAAAATGAATTAGTCGTCTTTTAACATGTATTCTACAAATTCTTCTATCGTGATAGTACCGTTGTGATCTTTATCGATGTCGTTGATGATCTTTACGCTTTGTTCTTCGTCTTTAAAAAACTGTCTCAAGTACGATATGGTTAATTCTCTTTTCATATCATGGTCGTTGTAAAATTGAGCAATGAGATCTCTTGTCACTATATTCGCCGCGAGCATGGCGACAACAAATTCGTGCAGGTCTACCATGTTATCATTGTTCAAATCTAGGGCTTGAATCTGATGTATCAATTGTGGACCAACCCGAACATCAATATAGTTTAGAATGCAGCGGCGAACTTCTTCGAAAGGCAGTGATGTTCTGTCACCGGCTTGTTTCTTAAAAATTCGCGCAACATCTTGAGTTTCTCGTAGGGTCAGATTGCGAACAATGTCGTGCAGAATATATCTCTTAAGTTTGTTTTGGTGTGTATAATGGCGAAGCCGTGTTAATACAACTTCTGGCCTCACCGTGTCCACATTCGAATTGAACCACGAATCTCGAAGAGCCGTATTTATATCAGGGCGTTGATACTCTCTGCTCATCAAATCACTCATAAAACGCGCGCAGTCCTGGGAGACATCGTGCCAGTCGTGTTGATACCATACGAGGCCACCGCGAATGTTTTGAAGCATTTCCCGATGGTTTCTTCCGTCAAATGGAAGCGACCCAGTAAGCATCGTCCATAAGACGACGCCAATCGACCAGAGGTCTGTCTTGTCACTGTAACACCCTTTAAGTGCTTCTGGCGCCATGTATGTCAACGTTCCGCCCACATGAGGCGGGCAAGTGCTAGAATTTCCGAGAGGTTTTGCAAGGCCAAAATCTACTAATTTTATGGGTGGAAATTGCTCAATCCATGGTCTGGAGAGTAGGACATTTTCGGGTTTGATGTCAAGATGGGCGATATTCCTGGAATGACAATATTGAATCGCGCTTAATATTTCATAGGTGACTTGTTTTGCAATGCCTTCGGTGAGATGATCTTTTTTTATAATGGCATCAAACAACTCTCCCCCGCTGCAATTTTCCATAGCAATGAACACAACGGGTGCATTTGACGGTTGCTTAAAAGCGACGATCATTTCGGCGATATTTTCGTGATGCATATTGGACAAATAGAGCACTTCCCTTTCAATCATTTTTGTGTTTGTACTATTTAATTTTATTTCTTTAATGGCCACATCCTTTCCGCTGTTCTTATCCGTCGCTAGAAATACAACACCAAAAGCGCCACTTCCAAGTTTTTGTTTTTTTTGAAATCTTTCTTCGAGTTGGAACGTTTCAAAAAGAGGATGTTGTTTTGGTCCGGAGAACAATGCTTGGATAGGTTCAAGTACCCAGTGTCTAAACATTATGTTTTATAGCTGGGTTTTTTATACATGTTTTTTTTTGTTGCATAGTGCCGGATGCAAAACATGTTGGACATTCCTCATACATGCCATTCCTACGGCTTTGTTCACAAAGGTAGCAGACGGTTCCGCCACAATGTAAACAAAGCTTTGTAGCGGATTGTTTAATCAAACCACTTCCGTTGCATCGAGTACAGCGCGGCATTTATTAAACATACTTTATATTAAATAGGTCGAAATAGTTTTAATGGGTTTATATATAAATTCCTAAAATAACTTTGAAATAGCACCCATTAACGACTCTTCGTCGTCTTCCAGAGTTTGTGTGGACGTTGTTTCGCCGACAAATGTTCTGTCGGAACGCTGGTCTACGAGCGCGTCTAATGTGGTTAGTTTCTTGCAAAGGGCCGGATGTACATACGTGTCAAGAGTGTCCGCGCCAAGTAGGTATTGAATATCAACCCGGTTCGTTTGTGAGATGCGATGCACTCTATCTTCTGCCTGAATAAGCACTCCAGGAACCCAGTATAGTTCGCCAAAGACGCATTCTGAGACGCGCGTGAGTGTAATGCCAGTTCCCGCAGCCATTATCGAAAGAATAGCGATGCGTAAACTCTCATCCGCTTGAAATGCCTCTACGTTTGCGTTTCTATTATGGGCTGCTGTAGAGCCATCAATACGCATGTATCCAAAATTTGCGGCGGCTACGGCATCTTCTACAGCGTCGAGTACAATTTGATGATACGCAAAGAATATGAATGAGCGACCTTCTTGCAATGCGGTAATAACCCAACGTACTACAGCGTCGCATTTAGCGGCTGCCGTGGCTCGCCACGTTTCGGAAATAACACGGCGCCTTTCGAAGATTTGCTGACGCTGCTCTTCGGAACCGCTCGGCAATTTGTAAATAGTCAAGTTGAGATCTCGCCATTCCCGAAATCCTTCTTCGACGTCTTTCATCTGGCTCGCACGGACTTCTAACCATGTGGTATGGCGAGTCTTCGGGGGCAATTGTTTCAGTACGTCCCTTTTGAGGCGTCTCACCATGAACCCCTTCCTCAATATCCAATGCAATTCGTGACTGTTGGATGAACCACGGTCGTCATAGCCATAAGGCGTGGGTTTCCCATTGCAATACCGTGCGGCATACGCCGTATAATTCTTTATGTAAAGTGGGCGTAACATGAGCAACTGGCTAAACAGTTCGATGGGCCTGTTTAAGGCCGGTGTACCAGTGACCAAAAGTGCGTTTCTAGCCGATTTGACTAATGGTGTCACAGCTTTGGTGCGTTTTGTTTTTCGAGACTTGACGTAGTGAGATTCGTCACAGACAATGATATCAAAAATACCCGTATCGATTTGAAGAGAGTCTAGCATGTCGTACGATACAACACAAGCCTGGCCAATTAAGGCCTCCGAACCCTTTTTCACAAGTTGTGTATTTAGATTCAAAAAGTGTTGCAATTTGTCAGACCAGTGGTATCGCAAGTAAGACGGACAAACCAAGAGGACACGCGACTCTTGGGAAGTCCCTAAACAGTGCCCAATAAATGCCAACGCCTGCCTGGTCTTTCCTAAACCCATATCGTCAGCCAAAAGACACCGCCCGTGAAACTTATTGAAAATGTCTCGAACACCCTCTTTTTGGTACGGAAACAAGGTATCCCATAGTTCCGAAGGTATGTTTTTTGGGTCAAAAGTGTTTCCTGGTTTTTTTCGCATAAGTCGTTGTACGTGTGAAGGAATATCGTCGATACTAAACTTGTTTTCGAAGGAAAGTAGAGTGCGCCATTCTACTTTGTCGATAGTAAATGTTTTCCTATGGTCTTTCACGTGGCATGCTTTCTTGATGACTGACAAGTCGGCCTTTGACATTTTGCTGGATTTGACCTGAAAAATATGGTCGTCCACCACCGTTAATGTCAAATTCTTTTTGGGTGTTTTTCGTTTATAAAATCGTCGCATTTTTGTTTATTCCTTTTTACTCTTTAGTAGGATTAAAAAAAGAATATGCGCAAATTAGATTTTTTACACTATATATGATGGGCTACTTTTGGATAATTAAATGTCTCGCCTACAGAAAAAAGTCGCGCCCACTATCATCGAACCGGAAAGTTTTGAAGAGGAAGACGAAGCGATGCCCGAATACACTCCCGAGCATCCCATGCTCGCTTTTCAGGCAGCTTTAAAAACCCCCAAACCTGATCACTTGGAGCAATATGTTGAAGTAGATCCGTTTGCTAAAAGGGAAGCAGCAGCAGAGAAAAAAGAAACTAATTTAGAGTAAAAATAACAAATAACTTATTTTTTTTCACATGTTATATTCGATACTACAGAAACGGGCGACGGTTTTTTGTCGGCGTTTGCAAAAGGTTTGCTTTCCACCATTCGTCTGTGAACAGGTGTTTTGGAAGTTTTGTAACGTTGAATAATCTTATCTGATTTCCGACTTGGTTTGACAACGGGCGATACACTACGCGCGACTGGAGAAGGTTCAGGTGTTGCTCCCTCGGTCAAAACAGTGACTAAAAGTTTAGGACATGATTGGTGGGTTCGTCTCGCCAAAAGGTTGGTAGACATTTTATGAACGTACTAGAACATATATACATTTTTATGAGATTTTTCAGGATGCGTCATTCTTTAACCTTTACCGTATTACTCGTTCAACCCAGAAATAATCTCGGCGGTTGATTCTGCATTGTCAAATGTTTTCTTAAAATCTTCACATTTTGCACAGGCGTCCGAGTACTTTTGAGTCAACATCTCATTTTGATTGCTCAGCGTTTCTTTCATATGGCGTAATTTCGTTAATGTATCCATAATCTTTTCATGGTCTTCCATCAAGACTTGTGCGCGTTCCACCCCACACGTAGAGGCCTTTTCTAGCATTTTTACAGCGGGATTCGATTCAAACTCAGATAAGTAAGTCTCGGCAGTCGACAAGTCTGTTGAGACCGTGTCAAGCTCTTCCTTTATGTCATCTTTTTGTGCCGACGCCTCCTTCCACTGTTCTTCCTTTTCATAGGCGTGGTCAACGGCCGCAAGACGAATTTCTTCGTGGTGATCTTTGGCCTGTTTCAACATGTTATCTATTTGCGTCTTCATTTGCTGAAGCGATTCGGCGGACGCACAAATCTTTTTCGGAGCTGGCTGTAAACCTTCATCTAAAGGACGTTTCGACATTGTTTTAATATGAATACAATTAATACTTATATAAAATTTGGAATATGTGTAATCTTTTGATTGAAATGTTTAAAAATGTTATTAATTTAAAATTTCCCGGGCTGTAGGATCTGTCGCATTGGTAAAAAATTTGATGGACCAATAGAGTCCGATTAAAAATGTCATACACATGTCGTCTTCGCCTTGTTCTTTACCCGAGTAAATGACTTTCGGGATGTTGTATTCCTTTCCCCTTGGAACCACAATTTTACTGAAAACAGCCAACTGGCGTCGAAACATTTTTTTGACTCGAGCTTCTCTGGAATTCGCATCTTCATACGGATCTGCACACACAAACTTTTCCGAATACCAAATGGACCCACCGGCAAAACGCTCTACGGCACAATTCGTGTACAACTCTTTGCGTTTGTGTGTCGTCAGAACGCCGGGCTGGCCGCGCTCCATCAGTGAGCGACATTTTGGTACGGCACGTAACATATGCGCCATGTGTGACGCTTCGTGCCCCAAGTTTGATTCGGGTATGAATATAATAAAACTTGACGGGAACGTGGCACGAATCGCCCGGACATGCGTCTCCAAAAGATTACGGACCTCTCCATGGCCAGAAACGGCATGTGATTCTAGACCACAAATTGCAAAATTATTATTGTCCTGAAATAATGAGACGATGGCCATTTGAGACGAACCGCCGCCATTCGGGTCACACGCCACAAAGACGACTTGTGGTGTTGTAGTGGGCGTGTATACGGACCGCGAAGAAAACTTGTTGAGCCAGTCATCCTGAAATACGGCACAATTATCGGATGTCGTTACACCCATGGATTCGCGAAGCATATCTTTCGTATTGTCCCCATATATCTGGCGGACCATATCCTGTTTTCCACCGGACTTCCACTTCGGTAAGAGGTGCTTCATATGCGTGCATTTCTCCGGATGAGCTGTTAATTTACAGTCCTCACATACCATAGATATCTCAATCTGATTGAAAAGCTTTTCGCCCGCTTGGTCGACCATCTGAAACATCATGGAATAGAAATTCGACGAGTCTTGCGGCGTGCTAATACAAATCAAGGCAGTTGTCTCCAATTCTAATAAGGGGACAATCACTTCGTGGAACATCTTAATAGGCATAAATGCGGCCTCTTCCAATAAAATAAGGTCACCTCCGACCCCTCTTAACTTATCGGATCCTGATGGATATGACGCCACTTTTCTAACGTCGTTCGCGCCCTCTCCGTAATAATATAAAAATTCACCCTTTCGCTTACAACTGGCGTCGTGGTTCGTTCCAAGATCTTCGTCAATCAATTTTATAAATTCGTGAATTTTATCGAGCATACCATCTGAGGCTCGCTTACCAGTACTAAAGATACACAAAGCGCATTTTTCGACAGATAAAAAATAAGAGGCGACGAACATTGCCACGGCGGTCGTTTTGCCAAAGCGGCGGGGTGTCAAACACAAACATTGCTGCTTTAAATTTGGCCATTCATTCATGGACATAATTTTGTCCATATCCACCTCTGGATCGTCCTTGTATAAATGGAGCGCAACCGCTTGCAAAAACGACTCGTGAAATTGTTTTTGCATTTCCGAACGATCGTAACCTTTGACGTGATCTAGATACATACGAATATTATTAAGACGAACGTCGCCGTAGTTTTTTTGCTTTGTTTTGACTTGGTTGGTGACGGTTTGAAAGTGTGTTTTGGGTTTTAAATTGATCAATTCGTTGAGCATTTCTTTTTGAAAATATTCATATGCACCAACAAGCAACGGTCTATATGAAACACGACTCGGCAAAAGTTGCACGCGATTTGCTTCAATGCGTCTTCGTTTAGACGAAGGTGGGTTCATAGAAGTACCACTTGAGCGTATGCATACGGACGAACCCGAACAACACTCGCATGAACTCATTTAATATCATAACATACACATATAAATACTTGTTTTTTGTGTTTAACATTTTGAATGGTCGTCTAGAAAGTAGAGATATTTTAACTTTTTAAATTCATGTCCGCCAAAATGTTGATTCAACATCGACACCTTTACCGTTGTCAGCCAGACGGTGCGCAGGAAGACGGCGTCAACGTGGTGACATTGGAGGGTCTTTTTGGTGTCTTAAAACACGAATCTATAAACCTTTGAACCCATTGACAAATCGAACTCTGCTTTTTGTGAACAGTACCATCTTTCCTTACGTACATTACCATTTCATTCTCGTTGGCTTTTATAGCATCGCTCTGAAATATTCAGACGAACACACATTATGTTAATACGAGGGATCCGTTGTCGGGGGTTTGCTTTAACAATCTATGGAATAATGGTTCCTTACTTATGAATGATGTCAATTCATCACGGTAAAGTTTTTGTGCTTTGGCTAAAATGTTCTCTATGGATGTTTGTACGCGTAGCAGATCCCGAGACGATATTTGGGGGCATAGCCGCTTATGCAAATAATCAAAACGAATAACACCCTCATTTACACGTTTCCTGTCGGCTTCAGTATACACTCCTTGTTTAATTAAACGATCCATCTTGAGTTGGGGGTGGTTTTTGTTTGTCCGCGCTGGACGTGTCCTATGCCAGGTTGGAACGTCGTCAGGCGAACCCGGCGTATCTTTTCCCGCACGATGGCAGGTTAAACACGACGGCACTCTATTGATTGGCATGTCTATATAACTATTCACCATGCCATTTCGCACCGCCGATTTGAAATGGTCAATCTCCTGACCTGGCTGGCCACAATACAAACATTTTGCATGTTTTCGTCCCTCTTTCGTTTCAATGTCGCCCCGAACAAGTTGAATCTTTTGCAAATCATCAATACTGTGACACTGTGTGCGATTGGCTAAAAAAATGTGCAAAGCTTTAGCAATAACAGACCGCGTGTCGCCGATGCGCCCCAAGACTTTGGTTAAAATGCGACGAGAGGAACAACGTTTAGAAAAATGAACGAGTCGTTTATGCATGTCCTTACGCTGTTTAAACTTCTTTCTACATAACTTGATTCGCATAGTATTCCAACGCCGAAGGACACGGATTTTCGCGGCACGATTTTTGCGAAATACTGCGGCCTTTTGACGGATTTCTTTTTTTAAAAAAGGCCATATATCTGTACCAAAAACACAAATATATTTTTTTCTCAATGTCATGCGTACTTTGTGAAGGTATTTATGGCGTTTTTTAGAGATTTTTTTACGAACTAGTTCGGTTATAATATTATCCACAGTACCTTGAACTACGGAATGAATGACTACAGAGGAAAGTACACGTTCTAAAAATTCGCCGATGCAACGCCTTTTGGCAAATGGAAGATAAGCTGTGGATAATATCCGCTTTTGTCCAATCATCACGCTTACATTCATGTACCATCTTACGGATCGAGAGTAAATCCGTATGACAACATTTTTTTTTTTTGAATCTTCCGACAATTCCTGAAATATTCAGAAATCCTGAAATATTCAGAAATCCTGAAATATTCAGAAAAATCTTTCTGGAATCTCGAGGACAATTTTTACATAATCCTGAA
>MDTA01088311.1_pt1 | contig 12103 bp, 10 predicted proteins | sample 811151 | NCBI WGS metagenome assembly MDTA01 (sample SAMN05326648, study PRJNA326480) | marine metagenome | isolation source: seawater | place: Indian Ocean: South | collected 2010
TGAGGATTATGTGGAAATAAAAAAAATTATGGAATATAAAATCAAGAAATTATGAAAATTGTTTATCAAGGATCTCCCGGCGCCTATTCTCATTTAGCTGCAAAAAAAATTTATCCAAATTACGATTTCATACCTTGTAATACCTTTGAGGATTGTTTTAAGCATTGCGAAGAAAATGAAGAACACAAAACAATAATACCAGTGGAAAATTCTATTGCAGGAAGGGTTGCGGATATTCAGTATTTGATAAATAAATATAAATTACAAATTTACGCAGAACATTTTCAGGAAATAAAACATAATTTAATGATATTAAATGATAATGATCTTAAAAACATTAAATCAGTTAGATCTCATTCTCAGGCAATCTCGCAATGTCAAAAATTAATAAATTCATATAAATTTGAGTCAATAATAGCAGCAGATACAGCAGGTAGCGCAAAATATATAAGTGAAAATAAAATAAAATATGAAGCAGCTATTGCATCTGAGCTTGCTGCTAAAATTTATGATTTAAAAATAGTTAAAAAAAATATCGAGGACAATATAAGCAATGTAACAAGATTTCTAATAATGGGAAAAAATAAATCACACCCAGAATTTGGAAAAAAGAATTATATTACAAGTTGTATATTTAAGGTCAAAAACAAACCTGCTGCTCTTTATAAATGTCTTGGAGGCTTTGCAACTAATAATGTAAATTTAAGTAAGTTAGAGAGTTTTTCAGACCAAAATAGTTTTGAACAGTATCTATTTATTTGCGATATGTATGGTCATATTGAAGATCCAAAAATTCAAAAATCTTTAGAAGAGCTTGGTTTTCATACAGTCAATCTAGATATACTCGGTGTATATGAAGCCAGCGAGTATAGAAATATCAAATAATTCCAAACTTTTATTGTAGACTAGAAAATATAACTGTTATAATAAAATTGGGGCCATCCAGGTGGCATTACCATAAACTCCCCCAGGCTTGAAAAAGAGCAAGGGTAATGAGTATTTTCCAGGTTGGTTGGTCCCTTATAAAATGAAAAACAGTAATAAAGTATTAGCTTTAAAGTATAGACCACAAATTTTCAATGAATTAGTGGGTCAAAAAATTATTATAGAAGCTATAGAAAAATCGATTTCACTCAATAAGATTCCAAATGCATTTTTATTTACAGGAATTAGAGGTGTAGGAAAAACCACAATTGCAAGAATTTTAGCAAAATCACTTAATTGTTTAACTCCAAAAATAAACAATTGTTTAAATAATAAATGTGAAAATTGTTTGCAAATCGAAGAGTCAAGACACATTGATGTTCTCGAAATGGATGCCGCAAGTAAAACAGGTGTAGATGACGTTAGAGATCTTATAGAGTTTTCCAGGTACGGACCCACAGCCTCAAAATATAAAATATTTATAATTGATGAAGTGCATATGCTTAGCAAACAAGCATTTAATGCTTTATTAAAAACACTAGAGGAACCACCTGATTATTTAAAATTTATATTTGCAACTACAGAAGTTAACAAAATACCTGTAACTGTGCTTTCAAGGTGCCAAAGATTTGATTTAATGAGAATAAGTTTTGACGAACTTTTAAAATTTTTAAAAAAGGTTACATCAACAGAAAAAAAAGTTATAAATGAGGACGTTTTAAAACTTATCGTAAAGATGTCTGAGGGTTCTGTAAGAGACGCATTATCTTTATTAGATAGAATATTTCTGAATGAAACTGACAGCAACAGGACAGACTTAAAATCGGCCCAAGAAATATTTGGGTATTTTGATAAAAGTTATCTTTTAGATATTATTTTTGAGTTACTAAAAGGTAATGAAAAAAAAGTTTTAGAATTAAATAGAAATATATATAACCAAGGTGTAGAGCCAAGATTATTTTTAAACAATTTTTTAGAGATTATTTATTATATAAAAAATTTCAAAAATCTAAAAAATTTAAACCAAACAGCAGAATTTACAGATTTTGATTTAAAGAGAATGGAGGAATTATCAAATAAAATTGATAACAAAACACTACTTTTATACTGGGAGTTTTCTATAGATTTTCTCAAAGAATTTAACATAGTTACTAATAAACATTTAGCTGTCGAAATGTTTTTAATAAGGTTGCTTCATTTAAAAAAAAAGGATATCGATTCGAAGGAAAATGTCGATGAATTAAAAGATAAAAGTATTGATTTAAGAGGAAAACAACATGATGACGAGCTTTCAAAAAAAACAGATACTATCTCAAGCAATAAAAAGACGATAGACCAAATTAAATATTCATCTCAAAAAAAAGAGAAATTACCTATTGAAAATGAAAAATCTATAAACAAAAAAAAAATAAACACTTTTTCTGATTTAATATTAATCTGTACTGAAAAAAAAGAAATAGGATTAAAATATGAATTAGAGAATAATATTAATTTAATAAGTTTTAAAAATAATAAAATAGAAATTTCTTTTAATCAAAATCTTGATAGAAATTTTATTAAAGACTTAACCTCTAAATTATTAGATTGGACAGGAGAAAGATGGATTATATTGTTGTCGAAAGAAGCTGGGTCAAAATCAATAAAAGAAATTGAAACTGAGAGTAGAGAAAATAAACTAGACTATCTAAAAAATTCTAAAGATTTTAAAAAAGCTATTAATATTTTTCCAGATCTTGAAGTTACAAGTATAAAAGATTTAAAAAGGTTTGACGATGAATGATTTTAATAAAATTTTAGAAAAAGCCAAAGAAATTGAGACAAAAGTTAAGGAAAGTCAAAAAAAAATAAAAAATATAAAAGCAGAGGGTTTGTCAGGAGGTGGAATAGTAAAGATAGTTTTGAATGGAGATGGAGAAATAGAAAACTTACATTTGTCAGATAGTTTGCTTAAAGAAGATAAGTCTATTGTAGAGGATTTGATAATTGCAGCCCATAATGATGCAAAAAAAAATTTGAAAATTAAAACTTCAGACGAACTTTCGAAAGTTACTGGTGGTTTTGGAATACCTGGTTTTAAATGGCCATTGTGAATATATGATGGAAATTAAAGAAATAGAAGACTTGATAAAAACTATATCCAAATTTCCTGGTTTAGGACCCAAATCAGCAAAAAGAATTATATTGAAATTAATAAATAATAAAGATGAGATAATGAAACCAACTATAAATGCATTAGCAGAAGTTTACAAAAATATCTCAAGATGTAATTATTGTGGAGCTTTAAAATCCTCTAAAGAAGAGTGCAAAAATTGTCAAAACTCAAAGAAAAAATTTTCAAAGATATGTGTTGTTGAAAATATTGCAGATCAATGGTGTATAGAGAGCACAAACATTTTTAATGGATACTTTCATATAATTGGAGGAACTATCTCAGGCAGAGTTGAAAAAAGCCAAAGATTAATAATAAATTCATTAGTAGAAAGAGTGAAAAAACAAAACATTGATGAAGTCATTTTAGCCACTAGTGCAACAGTAGAAGGACAAACAACAGCATATTATATTGAGGAAACACTTAAAAATACTAAAGTAAAAATTTCTAAATTAGCTCAAGGCCTTCCAGTTGGTGGTGAGATAGAGAGCTTAGACGATGGGACACTATTTTCAGCCTTTAAAAATAGAACGCAAATTTAATTTTTTTTTTTTTAGGTATCGGTTTGCATGTAACAAAGGTTCCGTGTACCCCGATGGTTGATCCTTACCTTTAAAAATTAAATCACATGCTGTCTTAAAAGCTATAGACTTATCAAAATTTGATGACATTTTTTCATAATTAGGGTCATTTCTATTTTGATCATCAACAATTTTTGCCATTTTTTTTAATGTTTCTAAAACTTGAAGTTTCGTACAAATATTATGATGAAGCCAATTAGCTATATGTTGAGATGAAATCCTTAAAGTAGCTCTATCCTCCATCAATCCAATATTATTAATATCAGGAACCTTTGAGCAACCTATACCACTATTTATCCATCTAACCACATATCCCAAAATTCCCTGACAATTATTTTCCAATTCATTTTTTATATCATTTAATGTCCAACTTGGATTGTTGATTGTTGGTATAGATAATAATTTATCTAAATCAAATTTAATTTTTTTTTTTATTTTTTGATGCACATCAAACACATTTATTTTGTGATAATGCATTGCATGTAATGTCGCCGCAGTCGGTGATGGTGTCCAAGCACAATTTGCACCAGATTTAGGATGAGAAATTTTTTGAATTAACATGTCTTGCATTTTATCCGGAGCAGCCCACATCCCTTTTCCTATTTGAGCTTTACCGGAAAAACCACATTCTAACCCAATTTTCACGTTATTGTTTTCGTATGCCGATATCCAATCAGAATTTTTCATATCACCTTTTTTGATCATTGGACCCGCCTCCATTGATGTACGCATTTCATCTCCAGTTCTGTCCAAAAATCCAGTATTTATGAAAACTACTCTACTTTTAACTTTTTTAATACATTGTTTAAGATTTGAGCTTGTCCTTCTTTCCTCATCCATTATTCCAATCTTTATGGTATTTTTTCTCAATCTTAAAACCTTCTCAACTTTCGAGAAAATTTCATCTGCGAAAGCTACCTCATCTGGACCATGCATTTTTGGCTTAACAATATAAATTGAACCTGTTCTAGAATTTCTTTTTTTGTTAAAATCATGGAGACATGCTGCTGAGGTAATGAACGCATCAAGTATACCTTCTGGGATTGGGGATTTATCTGAAAAAAGAATTGCAGGTGTTTTCATTAAGTGTCCAACGTTTCTGTTTAGTAACAAAGCCCTACCATGTAATTTAATATTTTTACCATTAGATGAAGTATAATTTCTATCTGAATTTAAAAATCTTTCATATCGTTTCCCCAATTTTTCAAATTTTACTTTTAAATCTCCTTTCATTAAACCCAGCCAATTTCTGTATCCTAGGACTTTATCTTCTGCATCAACAGCGGCAACACTGTCCTCATGGTCTATTATTGTAGACACTGCGGACTCGATTACTAAATCACTAAGACCTATAGGATCATTATTTGCACTAAACGCATATGGATTTATAACTAATTCAACATGAAGATTATTATTAACTAGCAAAACTCCTCTTAATTTTTTTTTATCTGATCTGTATCCTTTATATTGTTTATTATTTTTAAGTTTAATGTTTCTGTTATCAATTTTTAATATAAGCTTGTGATTAACTATCTTTAATGTATTTACTTTTTTCCAAGTACCATTCTTTAATGGGAAAATATCATCAAGAAAATCTCTACAATATCTAATTACTTTTCCACCTCTCACAGGATTATATCTGTTATCTAATTTTTCTGAGCCGATCGCATCAGTTCCATAAATTGCATCGTATAGACTTCCCCATCTAGCATTCGCTGCGTTTAAAGCATATCTAGCATTAGATATTGGTACAACTAACTGAGGTCCAGGTATTTTTCTTATCTCATCATCAACATTTTTAGTTTGTATTTTAAAATTCGAAGTTTTTTTTTTTAAGTATCCTATATCTAAAAGAAAACTTTTATATTTATTTAAATTAAATTTTTTTCCTCTATTTTTTAAATGCCATTCATCAATAGAGTTTTGAAGTTTTTCTCTGATTTTTAATAAATTCTCATTTTTGTGCCTTAATTCATGAAGAGATTTGTCCAGACCAGACCAAAATTTTTTAGGATTTATTTTTGTTTTTTTTAAAAGCTCTTTATTAACAAAATTATATAAAACTTTGTTTACATATAATTTTTCAACTGATTGATAATTGTTTTTTAATTTATTCATAATTTCATAGTATTTTATTTATTCCAATATTTACAAGGAAAATTTCTGTAAATTTTAACGCAATCATTTTATTGCCTTTTTTATAATATAATGAATATTAATATTTATGAAAAACTTTTTAAATTTTGAGAACGAGATAAAAAAAATCGAAACAGAGATAGACAGACTAAAAGACCCATATAACAATGAGGGTATATCCAGTGTTGATACAGATAAAATTGACAAACTTCAGTTAAATCTTGATAAAAAAATAAAAGATATCTACTCAAACTTAGATCCTTGGCAAACAACTTTAGTTGCTAGACATGAGGATAGACCAAAATCAAAATTTTTTATTGATAATCTTTTCAAGGATTTTTTTCCTTTATCTGGAGATCGATTATTTGGAGAAGATAAATCTTCAATAGCAGGACTTGCAAATTTTGAGGGAAATTCAGTTATGGTTATTGGGCAAGAAAAAGGAGAGGACCTTAATTCAAGAATTGAAAGAAATTTCGGAATGATGAGACCAGAGGGCTACCGTAAATCGATTAGATTAATGAAAATTGCTGATAAGTTTGGTTTACCAGTAATTTTATTTATTGATACACCAGGAGCTTATCCAGGTGTAGGTGCTGAAGAGAGAGGACAAGCCGAAGCTATTGCAAAATCAATTGAGTGCTCTTTAAGTTTAGGCGTTCCAACAATTTCAATTATTATAGGCGAAGGTGGATCTGGAGGTGCAATTGCTCTAGCATCTTCTAACAAAATATTAATGTTTGAAAATGCAATTTATTCTGTTATTTCCCCAGAAGGTTGCGCGTCTATATTATGGAGAGATCCGAAAAAAACTTTAGAGTCTGCTAGCGCTATGAAACTTACATCTAAGGATTTGCTTAAGCTTAAAATTATTGATGAGATTATCCCTGAACCAAGTGGAGGGGCACACAGAGATCGAGATCTAATACTTTCAAAAGTAAAAAAATCTATCAGCAGACACTTAGGTGAGCTTATGATAATGTCCAGACAAGATATTATTAATCATAGAAAAAATAAGTTTTTAAATATTGGTAGGGAAAAAAATATTTCAAATAATTTTTTATCATCTCAAGATTTATTCACTGAGGGGGTGGCTAAAATTTTTGAAGTTAGGAAAAAAATTGGAAATAAAAGATATTACATTTTTTTATCAATTTTTTTAGTTTTAATTTTGTCCATTATATTACAACTAAACTTTGGATAAAGAACCACAGCAGTGCTTATATTTTTTATTTGACCCACAAAAACATAATTCATTTCTACCAATTTTTTTTTTGTTTTTGATGGCATTTTCTTTTTTTTTTGTTATCTCAACATTGTCTGCAATCCTCAAATTTAGCAATAAAGCAATTGTGTCCTGTCTTATTTTTTCTAATAATTTTTCGAATAAATCAAAAGATTCTTTTTTATATTCAATTAATGGATCTCTTTGTCCATAAGATCTCAAGCCAATTACCTGTCTAAGTTGCTCAAGGTACTGAATATGATTTTTCCAATTCAAATCTATAACTTGTAAAAATATCTTTTTTTCTAAGTCTTTATTTCCAATTTCCGATATTTTGGAAATTCTGTTTTTTCTTTTTTCCAAAAACCTATTTTTAATTACTTCATTTATATAACCATGATTCGATGAAAAAATTTGATTTAAGTAATCTTTATCATTATTTTGTAGCATTATTTCAAATTTACCTTTTAATCCTCTACTTTTTTCAAGATCCACGAATTTTTTTTTTTCAGCTAGAACATGACTTATTTCATCTTCTAAAAGTTTATCTATAAATTTTTCTATTTCTTTAGTTATTAAGACTTCTTTCCTTTGGGTGAAAATTACTTGTCTTTGATCATTAAGAACATTATCAAATTTTAAAAGAGATTTCCTAATATCAAAATTTCTAGCCTCTACTTTTTGTTGTGCTCTTTCAAGTGCTTTATTAATCCAGGGGTGATCAATACTCTCTCCATCTTTAAGTCCAAGTTTTTCTAGCATATTATTTATAGACTCCGATCCGAATATTCTCATTAAGTCATCTTCTAGACTTACAAAAAATATTGAGTTTCCCTCATCACCCTGTCTACCTGACCTACCCCTTGCTTGATTATCAACTCTTCTAGATTCCATTCTTTCTGTACCAATAACATAAAGACCACCTAAAGATTTGACTTTATTTTTTTCATCGTTTAAATCTTTATTTTTTCTTTCATTTACTATGATTTTTTTACCTCCAAGTTGAATATCAACACCTCTTCCGGATATACTTGTTGTTATTATTACAGAATTCAATTTTCCTGCATTAGCGATAATTTCAGCTTCTTTTTCATGATTTTTTGCATTTAAAACAGTATGCTCAATTTTTTCTTTCTTTAAAAGTTCTGAATAAATTTCTGACTTATCTACACTTGAAGTAAAAACTAAAGTCGGCTGACCTTTTTTGTTACAATTTGATATCAAGTCAATAATTGCTTTTTGTTTTTCAACCTCCGTTCTAAATATTTTGTCGTTGAAGTCTTTTCTTATCATAGTTTTATTGGTTGGTATTGATACAACTTTTAGATTATATATTTCAAAAAATTCTTGGCTTTCAGTTAAAGCTGTTCCTGTACATCCAGAAAGTTTTTCGTATAATTTAAAATAATTTTGATAAGTTATTGAAGCAAGAGTTTGATTTTCAATCTCAATTTTGATATTTTCTTTTGCTTCAAGCGCTTGATGAAGTCCATCAGCGTATCTTCTTCCCTCAAGAATTCTTCCAGATATTTCGTCAATAATTTTAATTTTATCATCGACCAAAACATAATCCTTATCTTTCTTGAAAATAAAATTTGCTTTTAAAGCTTGATTTACATGATGCACTATATGAAGATTAATTGGATCATAAAAATTATTATTTTTCAAAATACCTGTTCTACTTAAAATATCCTCTACATTATCAATACCTTTGTTAGTTAAGACGATTGTTCTATCTTTCTCATCAATTTCGTAATCAGTAGCTGTCAAATTTTTAATTAACTTATTTATGGATTTATATTGTTTACTGATATCTTCAGCTTGACCAGAAATAACTAATGGGGTTCTCGCTTCATCAATTAAACAAGAGTCAATCTCGTCAACTATAGCATAAAACCTATTTTTTTGAACAAGTTGATCTAGCGAAAGCTTCATATTATCTTTTAAATAATCAAAACCTAGCTCACTGTTAGTAGCATACGTAATTTCACAATTATAATTTTTTAATCTTTCATTATCGTCTTGGTTATTATTGATATAACCACAGCTTACACCTAAAAAATTATAAATTTTTGACATATTTTCACAATCTCTTTTTGCTAGATAATCATTGACTGTTACAACGTGTACGCCTCTACCGTATAGAGAATTTAAATATGCTGCTAGAGCAATTGTAATAGTTTTACCCTCACCAGTTTTCATCTCTGCTATTTTACCCTGATGTAAAACTATTCCTCCTAGTATTTGAACATCAAAGTGTCTCTCACCTCGTTGTCTTTTAGAAGCTTCTCTTACTAATGCATATGCTTCACACATTATTTCATTTTCTGGCGAACCATTTTTTAATTTTAATTTTAATTCTTGTGTTTTTTTTGGAAAATCTTCATCTTTTAAAACTGATATATTACCCTCAAGCTGATTTATTTTTTTTAGCAAATTTTGAATTTTGTCAATTTCATTTTGATTACTGGTTTTAAATATTTTGCTGATAAAACTTATAGGATTAAGCATTTTTAAATTTTTCATATACATTAATATTTAAATAATTATATAGTCATTAATTAATAATTTTAAATAATATGGCTATAAATTTAAGCAATTTCTTGATTTCTAAAGAAGACAGCTCAAAAATGGCTGACTTTCAAGATCTAGATCATTTAGACGGATTATCGATATCTGTTACATCCGCAAATTTATATAACAATAACAGAGATGATCTTGTACTTTTTTATTTTAGAAATGGTGCTGAATATGCATCTGTTTACACCCAATCAAAAGTAGTATCTGAAAATATTAAATGGAATAAATCTATTAAACCAAAAAAAATAAAAGCTCTGATAGTTAATGCTCGTAATGCAAACTGTTTAACTGGATCAAAAGGTTACAATTCTTTGAAAGAGATCGCAGAAGAAACAGCAAAATTATTAACAGATAAACAAAAAACTGACGAAGATGATCCAAAAAAAATAAAATCTGGTGAGATTATATTTGGATGCACAGGTACTATTGGAGAGCCATTTCCTACAAACAAAATAAAGTCATCAATTAAAAATTTAGTCGATAAGATAAAATATACTCAAAATAAATATTTATGGATTAAGGCAGCCATGAGTATATTGACAACTGATTTAAAACCAAAGTTAGCTATGGAGGAATGTAAAATTGGAAAAACTAAAATAAAAATTTATGGAATAGCAAAAGGTTCAGGCATGATTTATCCAAATATGGGAACAACATTAGCTTACATTTTTACAGATGCTAATTTGTCTTCTGTAGTTTTAAAAAAAATTTTAAAAAAAAATATTAATAACACATTTAATGCTATTAGTTGTGACGGCGACACGAGTACAAATGATATGATTACAATTTTTTCTACTGGAAGCGCTAAAAATAAACTTATAACTAATGTAAATGACTCTAAATTAAAAGAATTAGATAAATGTGTTAATAATATTCTTTTAAATTTAGCAAAACGAGTTGTAAGTGATGGAGAGGGAGCATCAAAATTTATTCAAATAGATATACTTAAATGTAAAAGTGAGGATGATGCTAGAAAATTAGCTTTTTCTATAGCTAACTCAGCCTTAGTAAAAACAGCAATTGCTGGAGAAGATCCAAATTGGGGAAGAATAATGATGGCCATAGGAAAAAATGATGTTGATTTGAATATTAATTTAATTAACCTCATGATAGGAAATAACAGAGTTCTTGATAAAGGTCAATTATCCAAAAATTACTCAGAGGAAAATCTCAAAAAATATATGAAGAGTGATACAATTAACATTATTTTAGAAATTAATTTAGGAAGAAAAAATTTTACTTGCTATACAATGGACTTAACAAAGAAATATTTGGAAATAAATTCAGATTACAGAACTTAAACAAATGATCAAATATAGATTAAAATGTGAAAATTGTGAAAAAATATATGATAGTTGGTTTTCTTCATCAAAAGAATTTGAAAAACTAAAAAAAAAAGGTTTTATAAATTGCCATTTTTGCAATTCTAAAAGTGTTATAAAAACTTTAATGGCACCTAATATACTTAATGTTAAAAAACAAAATACAAATTTTGTAAACTCCAAAGAAAACAATGATATAAAAAAAAAGATTTTGAAATTTCAAAACTTCATTAAAAAAAACTTTGAGTATGTTGGTAATGATTTTAGTTATAAAGCAAGAACAATTCACTATAATAAAGAAAACAAAAAAGGTATATATGGGAACGCATCAAAAAAACAGATTCAAGAACTTCAAGAGGAAGGTATTGACGCACAAATATTTCCTTGGATAGAGGACAATAACAATTAAGTTTTTTTAAATTTTGCAATATAATTAACTGAATCGTCAGATGAGATATTCCACTCTCTAGTCATAACATTATATGTAACACCTATTAATTCATCTAATGCAAGAGAGTTTTTTTTACAAATTTCAATTAGCTCTTGCGGTTTTAAAAACATATTCCAATCATGAGTTCCTATTGGTAACCATCTCAAAACGTATTCAGCTCCTAATATTGCAAAAATATATGATTTAAATGTTTTATTTAAGGTCGCAATAAACATTAAACCATCCTTTTTTAAAAATTTAGAGCTTTCTTTTAAAAAAAAATTTACATCTTTAACATGTTCAACTATTTCCATATTTAAAATAACATCAAATTTCAGATCAGATTTGAAGTTTTCTGGAGAAGCACAAAAATAATCAATTTTTAATTTATTTTTTTTGGCATGAGTCTTTGCAATTTTGATATTTTTCTCTGAAGCATCAATGCCAACCACTTTTGCTCCAAGCTTAGAAAGTGGTTCACACAATAAACCACCACCACAACCTATATCTAAAACTTTTATATTATTTAAAGATTTGTTAATTTTTTTATTATTAGATTTTTTTATTATGCTCTTTTTTATATATTCTAGCCTAACTGGATTAAATTTATGTAATGGTTTAAACTTACCATTAGGATCCCACCATTCAGATGCTAATTTAGAAAATTTATCAATTTCTGTTTTATTAACCGTAATATTTTTCATTAATGGTTGACTTATAATTTATGATAATATTTACCTATATATAAAAATTAAA
>MDTA01107736.1_pt1 | contig 12100 bp, 11 predicted proteins | sample 811151 | NCBI WGS metagenome assembly MDTA01 (sample SAMN05326648, study PRJNA326480) | marine metagenome | isolation source: seawater | place: Indian Ocean: South | collected 2010
AAGCCAATAAAATATTTATTAGTAAAATTTTAATAAAATATTTTAAATCTTTAAATGTATAAAAATAAGTAAATAAATAATATATCACCATCAAACCATAATTTGGACTGAAGTAAGCACTAATTGCTAAAAATATTGTATTTAAATATGCATAATTTTTTTTAGAGATTATCTCATTTGAATATTCAAATTTTAAAAAGAAATATAATGATATCATGAAAAATAAAAACCCTGCCAAATGCGGATCGGGCCAAAAAGAATAGGCTCTAAAAGTTGGAAGGATCAGTATTAAACTTGAAAAAAATATAGATAGGTTTTTATTAATATTTTTTAATAAAAGAGATTTGAAGAAAAAAAATACTGATATTAAGCTTAAATTTAAAAATAAAAATCTAAACAAATTTTCATTTTCTATAAAAAAAGATCTTAAAATATATAAGACTGGAGAATGCCTCATTCCTATATCATTATAATTTAAAAATGTTTTTAAAAAATCATTTGAAAACGCTAATCCAGCCTGTGTATGAGATAAAAAATCTTGTTTTGCTCCTTTTATTGGATCTTCACCACTTAAGAAACCAAAAACTAAAAAAATATAAATTAAAATTAGATACAGCCAAATAAATTTTCTATTCTCTATCATTTTTAAACTATATATATAATTAAAATACATATGACAAAAATATTTTACTATCTAATTAAATTCTTTGATAGACAGACTGAAAAGAAGATTCATAGAAAACTTCGTTCCTTATTGGGGGATAAAATATCCGTATTAATTGATATTGGATTTTACTTAGGAGAATATTACAAAAATATAAGTGAAATAATTTATATAGAAAATGTTTTTGGTTTTGAAGCTAATCCAGAAACATACTCAATAATTAAGAAAAAATTTGAAATGGTCAAAAGTTTAAAGGTTTTTAATATTGCACTTGGGCATGAAAATTCAGATCAAAATTTTAATATAAATTATGAGCCCTCATCTTCATCTTTCAATTTGATTGATAAAAATTCCACTTATTTTAAAAAAAAAAATAGGATACTTAATTTTTTCGGCTTTAAAAAGAAAAGTAAAATAATCAATATAAAAATTAAGACACTAAAAGAAATAATTAAAAATTTAAATATTGAAAAAATTGATTTAATTAAAATCGATACAGAGGGTTATGAGTTTAATATAATCAAAGGCCTTGGAGACCAAATTAATAATGTAAAAGTATTACATTTTGAACATCATTTTGATAATATGCTCATAAAGAACTATAAATTTTCTAATATTCATAATTATTTAGTACAAAATAATTTTAAAAAAATTTACAAAATTAAAATGAAATTTAGAAAGTCTTTTGAATATATATATATAAATAAAATTTTTTTTAGTTAAATTAAAAAATTTCTTTTGAGTAAATGAAGACCAGAAACATATTTAGAATATTTTTGAAATCTAAAATTGAATTCTACAGATTTTAAAAATTTTCTAAAAGAAGTATCATTATTTTTTTCATATTTAAATTCCATTACACTTTTATCTAGATGAAAATCATTGTAGTTTTTATTTATTTTATGGTTTATCTTTATATCTGTATCAAGAGTTGCTCTAAATTTTCCACAAAAACTTAAAAAATACTCCCTAAAATAAGTAATTTTTACAATTGGAAACAAATTATATTTATTAAATATTTTAATGTTTTTAAGTTGGTTATTATTTTTATCTAAATTGTCTAAATTTATTTTTATCTTATAATAATCTTTCCATCCTAAAAAACCATTTTTATTTTTTATTTCTATAATTGAATTGTTAATGTTATCATTGTACCATCTCAATCTTACTTTTTTCCTTTCAGAGATACCTTCAATATTTTCTCTATAAAATTTAAAATTTCTAGTATCAAAGTAGATTGAATTAATTTTTCTCTTCTCAAACAGATTTTTAAAATTATTTTTTATTAAAAAATTTCTGAAAATTAATTCTTTATTTTGATTCAAAATATATTTTCTTTCGTATCTCATATTTATCTTAAAGTAGCCTTTCCATATTCATTACCATATAGTTTTGACTCTATTTCTTTTCCCGAAAATTGACCTAAAATTCTTTTATTTTCAATTGTTAATTCGCTTAAATTATCAACTAAAAAAATTTTATTGCTATCTTGTAATTTTAAATTTTTCGCATTCAATGATGCTGGTCCATATTCAAATTTTTTAACGAACACCGCTATAGGCAATGTAGTTTTAGCAATTAAAACATTTTCAATATTTGCTATTGACGCATCTTTTACAGCAATTCCAATTTCAGAGCTAAAAATTTCAACGTTTTTTAAATTTGCTCTTGAATTTTCACCTAAACTAAGTGTTTTATCAGATACCTTTTCACTAAACAAATTAATACCCTCAATTTTTGTATTAGATATATCTATGCAATCATTTCCAATATTTTTGCAAGTAATTCCAACAAAATTAATTGAGCCTTTGTCTGAGTCTAGTGCATCTGATTTGGAGTTTTCTAGAAATAAATTTTGAATTTTTGTGTTACTATTTATTAAATTTATCATGTCTTCACCAATAAATTCAGAAATTTTAATATTTTTCATTTTAACTTCTGCATCTATAATATTTAATCCTGAATATAATTCATAACCTTTTAAACTTGGAAATTTTAAATTAGTGAATTCGACATTTTTTAAGTCTAATTTATTTCCTATAGAAATAATACTACCAGGTTTATCAACAGAACCTTTTATGATAACTGGATTGTCTTTTACTCCTGAAATATTTAAATCACCATATAAAACTAAGCTTGAATTATTTGTAAGAATTATTTGTTGGTCTTGATTTATATTTAATGTCAAATCTTTTGGTAAAATTAAATTTTTATCGATTATTAATTTTTTATCATTTAAATATAATTCTTCTCCTATGATTTCTCCCTTAAAATAATCTTGTATATTTTCAAAATTTTTAAAATTTACTGTAACTATTTCCTTATCAATTTTTGGATTATTAAATAGATATAAATTTTTTTCTTCACCATCTATTGATGTCAATTTTAATTGATTACAACTATTTTCCCAATTTATTTTGGTTGTTTCAATTATCCAATATTCACTTTCGGTATTACATTCTAGCCCTGATGAGATTTTAAATGGAACTCTATTTGTTGTTGGATCTATATATAGTTTGTTATTTTTTTTTTTAAAAAAAATCTTTGAGGCATTTAAATTTTTTAATTTAGCTCTTATTTTTTTTGATCTTTCTATTAAGTAATCTTCTTCATATACATATGGTACCCATCCCTTCCAAAATATTTGGTCAGATTTAGAAAAATCTTTATAAAAAGCATTATTTAACTCATTAATTTCACGATCATATTTTTTTAAAAATTCTTTAATAAACACTGGATCTGTTATTTTAATTAATTGATTTGTGTACATTTCAATAAACTTTGTTCGAGGCATATTACTTTTATTTAACAAGAATCTTAAAAACCATTCTCTTTGATCGCAAATCCATTGACAGTTTGAATTCTGATTTAAAAAATCGAGTATTATAAAATTAGAAAAATCTGCTGTTCCATAATGTCCATCAAAACTAATAGGTTCAATTTTACCAATAACTGGATTATAAAATATTTTGAGATTTCGTGGTAAGGCCCCATGATATGTTTGCATTAAATCTGTAATTGCGAAAAATTTAGCCCACTGTTCCCAGCTCAAGTAACTTTCATAAATATTATTATTCTCTTTAATATTATTTAATATTGAATAGCCGGCTCTTAATAGATCTATATTCTCTGAAACCCAGTACATTTCTGAGTAAGCCTCATAAGAAATTTCTGGATATTCGCCACTTAATTCATCTATACCAGTATAAATAGGGCCATTTCTTTTTCCATGTCGCTCAATCAATTGATTAGAAAAACCCTCTTCGATTATAAATACTCCACGGTTAATTCCATTTAAACTTAAATCTACTGCTTTATAAGTTAATGATATATTTCCAACTTCATGATTAAGTTTGTGATAAATAAACTCATAGATATAATTTCTTACTATAGGCTTTTGAAGAGAAAATTCCTCCAAACCCCATAATCTTTTATCTCTTCTTAAATCTACTTTGAACGATGTGGTATGAAAATTTTCAAAATGAATTTTTCTGTCCCCTTTGACTCTTAGTTTTATAGGGTAGTTTTCTTCATTGTACAATATTGAGCCATCATAATAATCTGATAATTGCTTGATTATATCTTCACTTAAATTTTGTTTTCCTCTGTTTTTCCTTTGAAATTCAATGCCCAATATACTTTCTTGAGATAAACTTAAGTCAATTTTTTCTAACTTAGATGGTAATAAATTATATAAAATACCTTTAGAAGTGACATAGATATAATCATCTAATTTTTCAATTTCAAAACCAGTCACATTTTTAATTTTATCATTAAGAAAAATAAAAACTTTACTTGGATTATGTCTTACAATTGCCGAGGTTGTTGTATACCAAATAAAAAAAATTATTAAAATTAAAACCTGGAAAAATAAAATATATGCAGAAATATTTTTAATTTTTTTGAAAAGATTTAAAATTTTATTATTAATTTTAAAGCTCTTGGATTTAAATATCATTTTATTCGTAAATATTATCGCTGGAATAAAAACTTATAAAAACTCCTTTATTTGCAAATGCTTTCATTGAATTTATAATTTTAAGATAATCGGATTTTTTTTTAAATTCTATCCAAAATATAAATAGCTGCGAATCTTTATTTATTTTTGAAGATTTCAGATTTAAATAATTACAATTTCCTTCAATTAATTTTATTAAATTCTCAATTTTTATATTTTTATTATAAATTTCTATTTGAATAATATTATTATCTAAACTTTTACTATTGGAAAATTTTTTACCTCTTCTTAAATAACTTAAAGAGATTAATAGTATTGAAATTATTATCGTTGCGGATATCGCTACTAAAAATTGGTTAGCGCCACATGCAAGACCTATGCCTATTACTAAGAATAAGTAAATCAATTCCTCTGGCTCCTTAATCGCAGCTCTAAATCTTACTATAGATAAAGCTCCTACAAGACCTAAGGATAATGCAAGTGAAAATTTAATTACAGTTATAACTAAACAAGTAATTATTCCCAAGGGAATAAATAAATCTGAGAAATATTCTTTATTACTTAGCGATTGTGAGCTTCTAATGTAAACTTTTTTTATAACAAAACAAAGTAAAGCAGATAAAATTACCGCATAAATAAAATTGTTTAAACTTATCTCAACAGAGTCATTAATAAAAAAATTCTCTAAATTCAAAATATTTTTGTCTTTATCCATATTATCTATCCTCCAACCAGTATCCTCTTAGTGTTTTGTATGGTTCTTTTGTTTTGTGTATTAATTCCATAGCCTCCTTGTAAGAGCTATACTCAATTATTTCTATATATGAATTAAGTTTATAGTTTTTAAACCATAATTCTAAAATTTCTAAAATTCCAGGATAATTTTTATTTAAGTCCTCTATACTATTAAGATATTCTGAATTAAAAATTTTACTTTCTACTGGGACTGCAATGATTTTATCATCCTTCTGGCCTTGATCCGTCATTTTGATGATGCCAATAATTTTTGATTTTATAACACTGGCTCTTGGAAATCTCTCTCCTATTAATATGACATCTAAAGGATCTCCATCACCACCCATTTCTTTTGAATAAATTGTTTGAGGAATAAATCCATAATTTGAAACATAGGGCATATATTTAACAATTCTATAACTGCTATTGGAATATTCCCATTTTAATTTTCCATCTACTTTTGAAACTTCCCATTTATCATTATCGCCAGCAGGAATTTCAACTACTACATTGATGTAACCATCTTTTGTTAATGAGGTGAATTCATGTAAAAAGTTTTTTTCGCCCTCAATCTGATATTTAGTCACCTTATTTTCTGCATACAAATTATTACAGTGTACAAATAAAATAAAAAAAATTGTTTTTAGGTAAAGGTTCGAGAACTTCATTTTAAATATTCCTAGATTAAATAATTGATAAATTTAGTTAATAAATAATCAAGTGAATATTTTTTATTTTTATTTAAACTAAAATAGTAATTAAATTGCATATTTCTTCTTTTCCAAAATATTTTTTTAAAAATATTCAAGTATACAGCACCTAAATTATTATTATGTATTTTTTTGATAGTTAGCCCTTTACCAATATTTGAAATTCTATACTTTAAATAGCAAAATATTAGCAACTGAATATCAATTGCCAGAAGTGGCCACGAAAAAGGTTTTGCTTGATTAAAAAATTTTCTTAATACTTCTGATTTTATAAGAATAGAACTAGTCCCATAAACCTGTGGCCATAATATAATATTTTTTTTGAAGAAATTAGAATTTTTATATTTTTTTATTTTCATTAATTTTCTTTTGTTTGTATAAATATTTTTTAAAACAGGTAAATCTTGGTTGAATATTATTGTTTGTCTAGAGCATAAGTTGCTAAAATAAATAAGTTTTTTTTTATCAAATTCATCATCACCATCTAATAATAAAACAAAATCACCTTTTGATTTCTTTAAACCAAAATATATTTTATACATCTGATTCATTTCTGGTTGAGAGTATTTTTGTTTTATACGAAAATATTTAACCTTTTTATTTGGAAAGTTTAAATTATTAATTTTATTTGAGGTATCAACAACAATTATTTCAAATTTGTTTTTGTTGCTAAAAAAACAAGATCTTACAGATTTTTGTATTAAATTAGATTGATTGTGAGTATTAATAATTATTGAAAACTTCATATCTTTAATTTAATCAAAATTTCTTATCAAAAAAAAATATATTAAAAAATAAAAAATCGTTGAAAATAAAATGTGATAAAGTTGATACATTGTTAGATTTGGCTGCAAACTTGCAGAATAAATAATTAAAAAATTTGGAATAGTTATCAAAATACCTGTTAAAGGATTTGAATATTTTTTTTTTAAACTTAATTTTTTTGTTAAAAAATTGAATATTAACTGGTGTAGGTGTTTATTATCAGATTTTGTTGCTGAAAAACCTGATTTTATTTTTCTAATAATTGAAAAAAGATTCTCAAAACAAGGGTACCAGACTAATAAAATTATAAAGTATGGAGTAATTAGCGTTTGATTGTCATTAAAAATACTAATTAAAATATAAGAAAGACACAATCCAATTAAATAAGAACCGTTATCACCAAGAAAGAAAAAGCCAAAATAATTTAAAAAAACTAAAAATAATAAACAATAAAAAAATAAGTAGAGCAAATTCAAATCAAGATTTAGAGTATCTATAAAATTTGTCTTTAAAAGAATAAAAATAATTATTGAAAAATAAGATAATAAAATGCCATTCATTCCATCTATGAAATTAGACCCATTTATTAGTATCAAAATACAAAAAGTAGAAAAAAGAAACTTAAAATAAAAATTGCTTAAGAAAAGATCCATTAACTCATTTCTTGAACTTGATATAAATAAATCGAATTGAATTATAAAAATAAATACAATTACTATTTGTATAATAAATCTTTTTTTTGGAGAAATTATTAAGTTTTTATCACTTAACATTCCAAGCACAAAAATGCTAAAAAAAAAAAATTAGTAAACTAAGGTTATTAAAAAATAACACTGATAGAAGCAATAAAATATAAAAACCGCCAATGAGAGGTACATTTTTATCTTCTAAATAAATTTGATGAATTTGCCCATGGTAGTTTGGTATTAGATTTATTTTTTTTACAATTGTGTTGATAATTAACACGAAAACAACAAATATAACTAATTCAATCATTAAAGCGTTTATATAAAAAATTTAAACTTAAAATTATTAAAAAGTATAGTGAAACAAAAAAATTAAACTTCATATATATATTATAAACTCTGAAACCATCAATTAATTTTTGGTAGATTGAAGAGGATAAAGAAGATTTATCTGACCTCCATTGACTAAGAATTTTATTAAATCCATAAATTTTATACCCTTTTAACAAAATATTGAGCCATAATACAAAATCTTCTTTAGTTTTTAGTGGAGGAAATCTTAACGTTTTTCCTAAAATATTTTTCTTTAATATAACTGTAGAAAGTCCAACATCACAAGATTGTAATAATTCTTGATGATTATAAAATGTTCTAGCAATTCTAGATCCTAATTTGAAATTTTTTTCATCAATTATCTCATATGAGGTATGGCTAATCTTAATATTATTCCTCTGCATAAATTTTAATTGAAGTTCTAGTTTTTTCTTCTTCCAAATATCATCTGCATCTATAAAGGCAATAAATTTCCCACGCGACTTTTCGATAGCTTTGTTTCTTGAAAACCCTGCTCCTAAGTTTTTATTATTAACAATTATTTTTATTCTTTTATCTCTTTTAGATAATTTATTTATGAAGCTTAGATTTTCTTTAGTTTCCTCATCAAAAACAATAAAAACCTCAAAATTTTTATATGTTTGTTTTAAAATTGAATTTAATGTTAATTGAATATATTTTTTTTTTTTATAATAAGGTATAATTATACTTACTTTATCCATTAAATTTGACTTTTAAGTTATATACCATATGAAAACAAAAAAAGTTATATTATTTATGCCCTCAGTTGAAGGCGGAGGTGTAGAAAAAAATTTTTTTATTATCGCAAATTATTTATCAAAAAAGATAAATAATCTCTCAATTATCACTACTTTTACAAAAAAAGGAAAATTTGAAAACAATATAAATGTGATTTTACCAGGAAACTCTATATGGGAAAAGTTTGGAAGACGTACAAAATATATCATATGTTTATGGTTACTCTTAAAGGAGATCATAAAAGACAACAATAGAATTGTTTTTGCATTCCAGGCTAATATTTATTGTATAATACTTTGTAAGATTTTCAATATCCCAATCTTGACAAGATCTAATACTGCCCCAGATGGATGGTCAAATAATATTATTAAAAAAGCTCTATATAAATTTTTTTTAGCTAAAGCTAATGTCGTAATTGTCAATAGTCTTGAATTTAAAAGAAAAATGCTAAAATATTTTAATTTAAAAACAATATGTATTTATAATCCATTAAATAAAAAACAAATAATAGGTTTAAGCAAACAAAAAAGTAAAAAAATATTCTATAAAAAAAATTCATTAAAAATAATTAATATTGGAAGAATTGTTGATCAAAAAAATCAGATTATTTTATTAAAAGCATTAAATAAAATAAAAAAAGAAATTAATTTTGAAGCAGTAATAATGGGAAGGGGTATTTTAAAAAATAAATTAAATAATTATATAAATGATAATAAATTAAATAAATTTATAAAAATCATAAACTATCAAGCAAATCCATTTAGTTATTTAATTCAATCAGATATTTTTATATTATCATCTAAGTTTGAAGGATTGCCAAACGTTTTATTAGAGGCCCTAGCGCTAAATAAATTTATTATTTCATCAAATTGTCCAACTGGTCCCAAAGAAATATTATTAAAAGGCAAAGGAGGCTTGCTTTTCAAAAATGAAGATTTTAAAGATTTGGCAGATAAAATTTTATTTTATAAAAATAACAAAATTAAATGTAAAAAAATGTTAAAAACTTCTGTTAATTCTTTAGAAAGATTTGACGAAAATAAAAATTTAGATAAATACTTTAAATTAATTAAATCATTTTAAATTTTATCTTAAAAATACGTTTTTGCTAGATCCTATATCAATTTGAGAAACATATTGTGAGATATTGATAATTTCTTTAAATGACTTGGTATCATAAAATTTATAATCTAATTTAGTGAAAAAACTAATTAATTCCTCCTTAGAGTAGCCTTTTTCATTATACAAATATGGCGCGAATTCCATAATTATGTTTGGCTTATAATTATTTAAAAAATTTTTACCACTTTTAAATACTTCTAATTCATTTCCATCTACATCACATTTAATAACAAGATTTTTATTATCTACAAAATTTTCAAGAAATTTATCCAAAGAAATAACATTTGAACCCGATGTTTGCTTTAAAATGCCTTTATGATGCATATGATAGTTTTTATCATTTCCCTCTAAACTCCAGGATGAAAATAATTCATTTGGCAATTGATTGTTTGAAATAAAACTTTGAAAAAAATATATATTTTTTTTCAGATCAGGATTTAATAAAATATTCTCTTTAAGCTTTGAAAATGCATACTGTGTAGGCTCAATACAAAAAATTTTAGAATTATTATATTCCTTTGCAAAATGTAAAGTATTTGCTCCAATATTTGAGCCAATGTCAAGAATATCAAAATCCTTTTTGTCAGATAAATTATTTATTGCTTTAATAATCTCTTTTTCAAAATTTCCAAATAAATATATACTCAGATCAATTCCCTCTGAAATATCTAATTTCCAATTTATACCATCGCGATTAACAATTTGTGTTCTAGAAAATCCAAAAAGATTTAAAAGCTTGAATATTAATTTAGCAATTGTGATTTTATATTTTGTTTTCAATTTAGCACTTTCAAGAGTAATAAATAATGTCGAAATTTAATATAGTGTTTAGATTTAACTTTTGCATTAATTTTGACTAATTTTTTTTGATTGTTATTTAAATTTATATAATTTACTAATGCATTTTTTAGAGAGTTATCTTCATTATTTTTAAAAAGAATTCCACATTTATTATCTTCTATAAATTCTTTAGGTCCATTTGGACAATTACTAGAAATTATAAATAAATTATTAAATGCAGCTTCAACTATTACAAAACCAAGTTCTTCCCATAGAGAACTAAGAACAAAAACATCTGAATATCTCATGTAGTCATACACATTTGATACCCTTCCAATTAGATGTATTTTTTCCTTAATTTTTTTTCTATTAATTAAACCCTCAAGATAATTTTTTTGTTCACCATCCCCAAGAATAACTAGATCGTAATTATCATTTTTTTCACAAAACTTGGAAAACTCATTTATCAAATAACCAAAATTTTTTTGTTTTGTTAATCGTCCTGCAGATAAAATTATTTTTTTATCTGAATTTGCAATTATGTTTAATTTGTTTTCTATTTTTTTATAATTTTTAAGATTTAAAATTGCATCTGGTAAATAAAATAATTTGTTTTTGTCAAAAACCTTATTTTCAATTAATTTATTTTTTAACTCAATAGTTGGACAAGTTATTTTATAGATTTTTTTTCCAGTCAAAACCCAAAAATATCTTCTAAAAAGATTTAGTTTTGGCAGCCCAGAAATTCTTAAAACAAATCTTGTTTTAAATTTAAATAAATTTAATAAAGATAATGGTAGTGATGTTATCAAATGAGCAATTAAAAAATCTGGTTTTCTTAATTTTAAGCAAAATAATAACGGGAAAAAAGATATTAAAAATATTATTAAATAAGAAATTCTACTAGATAAGTATCCCTCTTTTGGTAAATATTTAAAATAACTCATTGTTAAATTTAATACACTAACGCCATTTGATCTTAATTCATTTATATAGCTATCCCACTCTCCGCATGCATTTATTACGGTCACTTCATAATTACTTTTGGAATATAAAGATAAAGCAATCGCAGAATTTTTGGTTGATATTACAGTTCCAACATTTGTAAGACACGGTGACCAATAAAAAATTTTTTTTATTTCTTTTGTCATTTAAATAAATTTAAAAATATTTTAATTGATTGATTAATTAATTTGTAAGTACCAATGAGACTCACTAGTATTAAATTTTGTCCATTATCAGATCGTATTTTAAGTTCTTCAAAAAACATAGCAAAGTAAGGAGATCTGCTCGAAAATCCTCCTCTTCCAAATTTACCCGTTACTTCGTTTTTTTTTGTAGAGACACCCTTCATTTTGTGTTTCACAATCATTCGGTAAAAATAATCATAGTCTGCATGATATCGATATTTAATATTGTACTCCCCTATTTTTTTCGCTGAAAGTTTTTTTAAAAAAAAGCCAGTTGAATGGCTTGAATAAAATCCCCAACTATATTTAATTTTCTCCGGTCTATAACCATGAAGAACACCCCAGTGTTTTTTTACACTTCCAAAAATAAAATCAATATTAGGATATTTATACATATA
>MDTA01165383.1_pt1 | contig 12100 bp, 8 predicted proteins | sample 811151 | NCBI WGS metagenome assembly MDTA01 (sample SAMN05326648, study PRJNA326480) | marine metagenome | isolation source: seawater | place: Indian Ocean: South | collected 2010
ACACCTATTGCTAAATATATTTATGAAAATTGTGCTAAAAATGAAAAAAGAGTGCAAGCTTTAGGAGGAGCTAAAAATCACTGTGTGGTAATGCCAGATTGCGATTTAGATCAAGCCGTAAACGGATTAATGGGGGCTGCTTATGGTTCTGCTGGTGAAAGGTGTATGGCTCAGTCTGTTGCTGTAGCAGTTGGAAGTATAGGAGATGAGCTTGTTAAAAATCTAAAAACTCATGTAGAAAATTTAAAAGTTGGTCCAGGTATGGATAAAAATTCTGAAATGGGTCCATTGGTAACTAGAGATCACTTAAAAAAAGTAAAAGATTATGTTGATATCGGAATAAAAGAGGGTGCAGAACTCATCGTTGATGGTAGAAATCTAAAGTTACAAGGTTATGAAAAAGGCTATTATATGGGAGGATGCTTGTTTGATAAAGTCACAAAAAACATGAGGATATATAAAGAGGAAATATTCGGTCCAGTTCTTTCGGTTGTGAGAGCTAAAAATTTTGAGGAAGCTCTTGCTTTAGTCAATGACCATGAGTTTGGAAATGGCGTAAGTATATTTACAAGGGATGGAGATGTAGGCAGATCTTTTTCAAATAAAGCAAAAATAGGAATGGTTGGAATAAATATTCCTATTCCAGTTCCCATGGCATTTCATAGCTTTGGGGGTTGGAAACGATCTCTGTTTGGAGATCAACATATGCATGGACCAGAAGGCGTTAGATTTTATACAAAATTAAAAACTGTAACATCAAGATGGCCAGATGGTTTAAAATCAGATCCGGAATTTGTAATGCCAACAACAAAATAAAAAATGAAAAAAAAAATTACTCTAATTGGATCAGGACAAATCGGAGGAACATTGGCTCACTTAATAGCCCTCAAAGGGCTGGCAAATATTGTTTTATTCGATGTTGCTGAAGGTATAGCTAAAGGAAAAGCTTTGGACATTGCACAATCTTCTCCAGTCGAAGGTTTTAATGTAAGCCTTGAAGGTACAAATGACTATGAAAAAACAAAAAACTCAGATGTAATAATCATTACAGCAGGTGTTCCAAGAAAACCCGGTATGTCTAGAGACGATTTACTTGGAATCAACTTAAAAATTATAAAACAGGTAGCAGAGGGTATCAAAAAATCTTCTCCAAATGCATTTGTAATTTGTATTACAAATCCTTTAGATGTCATGGTTATGGCTTTACAAAAATACTCAGGATTACCAGTAAATAAGGTAGTTGGTATGGCTGGAATATTAGACTCCTCAAGATTTATTTATTTTTTATCAGAAAAACTTAAAATCAACGTAAAAAATATCAAATCTTTTGTGCTTGGAGGGCACGGTGATACAATGGTAGCTATGCTAAATCATACTTTTATAGAGAATGAGCCAATAGCAAAACTAGTTAAAGAGGGAAAAATTTCTCAAAAAGACTTAAATGATATCATTGAGAGAACTCAAAAAGGGGGAGCTGAGATAGTAAAATATTTAGAAAAAGGATCAGCATTTTATGCCCCAGCTTCCGCGGGCGTAGAAATGGCAGAAAGTTATTTGAAAGATTTGAAAAAAGAATTGCCATGTGCAGCATATTTAAATGGGGAATACGGAATTAGAGGAATATATGCTGGGGTACCAGTGATCATTGGTAAAAATGGCGTTGAAAAAGTAATTGAAATTAATTTATCATCAGATGAAAAAAAACAATTTGACCAATCAATTAAATCTGTAAAGGATTTATTTGAAGCTGGAAAAAAAATAGACAATAGTCTTGAATAGTTTGAATTTTTTAAAAAAAGAATCAAAAATTAACTTAATTGGTTTATTCGTTGTCGCTTTAATAGCAATAATAGTAAATCAATTTTATGGAAATTTAGGATTATTTCCTCATGATAGTCTGTCTCATTTTGATACCGGGTTTAGAATAACAAACGGCTTTTATCCCTTCAAGGATTTTTGGATTGTCTCTGGGCCTTTCATAGATTATTCGCAAGCTTTAATTTTTAAAGTTTTTGGAGTCAATTGGAATTCTTACGTTTTTCATGCCTCTTTGATAAATGCAATAATATCATGTTCAACTTTTTATATTTTTAGACATTTTCAAATTAATATATATAAAAGTATTTTTTTTGGAATTTGTTTTGCCTTTTTAGCTTACCCATCAAGTGGAACCCCATTCGTCGATCATCATTCAGCATTTTTATCTGTATTAGGACTATATTGTGTTATTTTAACCATCAAACTAGACTCAAAATTATTTAGTTTTTTTATTCCGATATTTTTCTTACTAGCATTCTTATCTAAACAAGTTCCTGCGACATATATAGCTTTATTGTCTACAATTTTTTATTTAATCTATATTTTTTTTAATAACCGAGTCAATCTAGGAAGTTATTTTTTATTAGGTTTTATATTAATTTTTTTAATGATTTTTTTTGTAGGATTTTTGCACCAAATTGAATTTAAAAATTTCGTTAAACAATATATATTGTATCCACAAACTATAGCATCTAAAAGATTTAATCAATTTGACTTCTCTGTTCCTGGAATAATTGGTAATTTCAAATTTATTTTAGTTAGTTTAATTCTTTTATTGTACTTTTATTTTAAAAAGATAAACTTTAAGAATCTATTAAAAGATAAAAATTTTTATTTTATATCAATTTTTTTTATTTTAACCTTATCTCTTCTACTCCATCAGGTTTTAACCAAAAATCAAATCTTTATATTCTTTTTGATACCTCTTTTACTGGGTTTAACAGAAGTGAATGTAAAAAATAAATATTTTTCTTATTTTTTAATTATTTTATGTTTATTTTGCACCCTCAAGTATCATGAAAGATTTAATGAAAAAAGAAAATTTCACGAGTTAGTTAACGTAGATTTATCAAAAGCTTTAAATGCTAATCTTATAGATGAAAAACTTAATAATTTAAAGTGGATTACTCCCCAATTTGGCAATAATCCCAAAGCTGAAATAAACGAAATAAATTCTTTAAAAAAAATTTTAGAGAACGATAACAGTAAGAAGATGGTTTTGAGTAATTACTCATTTCTGTCTGTAATCTTAAATGATGAGCTTTTTTCAACCACAAGATGGTTTACATTCGACGGGACAGATTACCCGCTTATTGGAAATAGATATTTTAGTGATTACAAAAAAATGTTTTTAAAAAAAATAAGTAATAATAAAATCGAAGTTATCTATGTTGTTAAACCGGTAAGCAAACAACAAGTTTTAGATCTTCTCAAACTTTCGTGCTTTGATGAGAAAAAAATTAACAGTTTTGTAAGTCGCTTTAATCTAAAAACGTGCGAAGATATTGACTAGAAATTTAATCCCCAGATCCTTTGATTTCTTTTTGAATTTTACTTAAAAATATATTTAATAATTTAGCATCTTCCATACTAAGAATTCTGTCTTTATTAATACCGGTTTTAATTTCATCTCTAATTTTATCTTCGATTGTTTTTAAATTTTCTTTGCCGAGTATCAAACCAACTTTCTTTTCATAGCCGCTTATGAGATTTCCAATTGTTAATTTAAACAGAATGAGTGTTAGGAAAAATACTAATAAAGATTTATAAATAAAAATTTTCACTTTTTTAATGTATCATTTTTTTTATAATATTCATAAATTAATATATTACCCTTTTTGAACGAATGGTATTTATCGTAATTTTCTGGAAGAGAATATTTATCGTCAATTAATGGATTAACTTCGCTATAATTATTATTAAAAATAAAATCAGCATTATCATACTCTTGTCCTGTAATAATTAACTTGTTTTGAAATTTTTTATTCAACATTTTTTTACTTAGATTAAGATTTGCGAAACTAGCAACACCAATTATTATTTCTTCTTTTTGAGAATTCTTTGCTATTATTTCACTCAAAGCTTGCTTGTTAGCAACTCCCCAATAATCAATTTCAAATAAGTCATTAGCTTTACTCTCAAAGATTTTGTTAAAATATATATATTGAAAGGGATGTAATTTTATTAAATTATAGACATTGTTTAAAATTATTAAAATTAAAAACATTGGTAATATTTTTGAAATTTTATTGTTTCTAAATTTTTTTGTTAAAAATTCCAAAAAATATACACCAATAATTACTAAACTTGGAAAAACAAAAAATAGATGCCTCCAGCCATTATAGATTACAGAGTCAAACAAATATATTAAGAACAAAGGAGTAAATACTGAAAAAAGAATAAATAATAAACTTCTTTCTTTATGACTCCTCCAGATATCATTGTATAAATGTGAATTATCAATTTTGACTACTCTTTTCACAAATCTATAAATAATTAGACAAAGTCCCATCAAAGTGATTAAGGATAAAAATAAAGATGTTGTCGCAAAAAAATATACGTACGGATAATGCCATGGAAGAAATTTGTCTAAATAAAATTCTCCAAGATAAAAAACATTTAAACCCCAACCATATTTCGAGAAACTTTTGATAGCAAAAACTAAATTATTTATAGGAGACTCCCATAGGAAAGGCCAAAAAAAATATAAAAATATAATATTTAAAATTATAAATGAAAAAAACGGATAAAATTTTTCATAAAATTTTTCTCTCTCCATTAAAATTTGAATTACTATAAAAATTATTGCTAACAAAAGCAAATATATGCCAACAACTCTAACATTTATTGTTAAAGCTAAAATAAATGCTAAATAAATTCCGTTCAGAAAATTTATTTTTTTTAAAAATTTAAAAATAAAAAAAATTGAAAAAATAATAAAAGATAAAAAAACTAAATCCTTATCATTGTAAAAGCTATCAGCAAAAATTCTTGGAGAGGAGTATAAGATAATTACACTCATATATGAAAAAATTTTATTCTTAAAAATTTCTAACGATATTAAATAAAAACAAATTAAAGACGAAAGAAATAATAAATTTGTAAATAAATGTCTTAGGTAAAATATTTCAGAAAATTCTTTAATACCAAAGAGTATCTCAATGACTATTATTAAAAAAATCTCAAAAATAACACCATATTCCTTGTAAGGATAAGATTGAAAATTTGGTATTTTGTTAGCTAACTGAAAATCAAATAATATGTTAGGAAAAAAAAAATTACTTATGTAATTTAGAGATACGAGTCCGTGCATCCTCGTACTTTCCTCATCAATTGAAATTCCATAGTCTTTATAAATAAAAATACTCAGTAAAATTAAAATAGGAAAAGTAAATATTATTAAGAAGTGATTTTTTAAATGATCTTTTTTAATCATTTTAAGTTTAATTAAATTGCTTTAATATTCTAAATATGCTTTTTATCACTAAAAAATATAAAAATAAATCTTAAATGAGTTTAGCCATAGTTGTTCCAGTTTATAATGAGGAAAAAAACATTGTAAAATTACTAAATGATTGGAATATCGAAATTCAGAAATATTATAAACAAAACTACAAATTTATTATTATCAATGATGGATCAACAGATGGTTCTGATCAAGCTGTAAAGTCGATCAAAAATAATAATATTATTTATAGATCTCAAAAAAATTCCGGTCATGCAAATGCCTGTTTAACAGGGTATAAAATTGCAATTGAAATGAAATTTAAGATGATCCTGCAAATAGATAGTGATAATCAATGCGATCCAGTTTATTTTAAAGATTTTATAGAGCTATCAAAGACAAACGAAATAATCTTCGGATATAGAGTTTCAAGAGAAGACGGGTTTTTAAGGCTCATCTTCTCAAGAGTCTTATCAATTTTAATTTTTCTCAAAACTTTTGTTTATGTTAAAGACGCTAATGTACCTTACAGACTATTTTCAGACGAAATTCTATCTAATATCATAAATAAAATTCCCCAAAAGGTAATACTTAAAAATGTCTATTTATCGTATTTGTTTCAGAAATATTATCGAATTCATTGGGTAAATATAAACTTTAGACAAAGATATTACGGTCAAACAACTCACGGATTTAAAAACTTAATTAAACAACTTTTAAATTTAATGTATTATATATAAATCTATGAATATTCATGAGCATCAAGCAAAAGACCTTCTAAGAGAATATAATGCTCCAGTTTCAAAGGGTGTTGTAATATACTCGCTAAATGAAATAGATGAAAAATTGAAGGAGCTTAACTCTGATCAATTTGTTTTAAAAGCACAAATCCATGCTGGCGGAAGAGGTAAAGCAGGAGGTGTTAAATTAGTTACAAATATCAAAGATCTTAAATTAGAAGCAAAAAAATTATTTGGTAAAATTTTAGTAACACATCAAACAGGACCCCAAGGAAAGGAAGTCAAAAGATTATATATTGAGGAGGCCTCTGATATATTAAAAGAATTTTATTTGTCTTGCTTAGTTGATAGGGAAAGTTCAAAAATTGCCTTTATAAGTTGTATAGATGGTGGAATGGATATTGAAAAAGTGGCAAAAGAAAATCCAGAAAAAATTATAACTACAAAAATAGATCTAAAAAATAAAGTTGATGAAAAAGATATAGACAAAATATTAAATCCTTTTAAATTTAATAATGATCAAAAAAAAACAGCATCTAAATTAATTGAGGCATTATACAAAATTTTAGTAGAGAAAGATGCGAACTTGATCGAAATAAATCCGTTAATAATAACAAAAAAAAATGAAGTAATTTGTTTAGATGCAAAAATAAATTTTGACGATAATGCTTTATTTAGAAGACCTGAAATAATTAAGTTAAGAGATTTAAATGAGGAAGAACCTGCTGAGGTGGAAGCAAGTAAATTTGATTTATCATATATAAAGTTAAATGGATCAATTGGATGTATGGTTAATGGAGCTGGTTTAGCTATGGCAACTATGGACATAATTAAACTTTATGGTGAAGAACCAGCAAATTTTTTAGATGTTGGAGGAGGGGCAAGTAAAGAAAAAGTTACGGCTGCCTTAAAACTAATTCTAGATGATAAAAATGTAAAAGGAATTTTGATAAACATTTTTGGAGGTATTATGAGATGTGATGTATTGGCTCAGGGTGTTGTTGATGCTGCTAAAGAAACAAATATAAGCATTCCATTAGTTGTGAGATTAGCCGGAACAAATTTTAAAGAAGGTAAATTAATACTTAATAAATCAGGTTTGGATATACTTTCAGCAGAGGATTTAAATGACGCTGCTAAAAAAATTGTGAAGGCTATAAAATAAATGTCAATATTAGTTAATAAAAAAACAAAAGTAATTTGCCAAGGTTTTACAGGAACTCATGGGACCTTTCATTCAGAACAATCCTTAAAATATGGAACTAAATTAGTTGGAGGTGTAACACCTAAAAAAGGGGGGCAAACACACTTGGGGCTACCAGTATTCAATACTGTTATGGAAGCTAAGAAAGCTACAGATGCTGATGCAACTATGATTTATGTTCCTCCAAAATTTGCAGCTGAGGCAATAATAGAGGCAATCGACTCCAAAATCGCTGTTATTGTTTGTATAACTGAAGGCATTCCAATTATTGATATGCTGAAAGTAAAGTCTGCATTAAAAAAGAGTAAAAGCAGGCTAATAGGACCTAACTGCCCAGGAATTATAACTCCAGGTGAATGTAAAATTGGAATAATGCCAGGCAACATACATAAGAAGGGTTCAGTTGGTATAGTTTCTCGATCTGGAACCTTAACTTATGAAGCTGTAGCGCAGACGAGCACCAATGGTATGGGCCAGTCAACTTGTATAGGTATAGGAGGAGATCCTATTAATGGTACAAGCTTTATTGATTGCTTAGAATTGTTTTTGAAAGATGATGAAACTAAATCAATCGTTATGATTGGTGAAATTGGGGGCACGGCAGAAGAGGAGGCTTCCGAATTTATAAAAAAATCAAAAATTAAAAAACCAATGGTAGGTTTTGTTGCAGGACTAACTGCTCCTCCTGGAAGGCGAATGGGTCATGCCGGGGCTATTATATCTGGAGGAAAGGGCGGAGCTCATGATAAAATTGAAACAATGAAATCAGCAGGAATAACTATATCGAAATCTCCAGCAGATATAGGCAAGACTCTTTATGAAAAACTAAAGGCTTGATTTCTGGAAATTTATGTTATTATTAATTATTAATGTCAGTTGATAAGAATAATCAAACATATAAAAAAACTTCATTTTTGACCGGAGTAAATAGTGATTATATTGAAGAATATTATAGTTTATACCTTCAAAATCCAAAGTTATTATCGAATGATTGGATTGAATTTTTTGATGGTTTGAAAGAGGACTCAAATAATATTTTACAAAACATAAAAGGACCAAGTTGGAGTCCAAGAAAAATCAAACAATTTAATAATACTCAGAGTTTAAAACTTCAAACTAAAGAAGAAGTTAGCGATTTAACCTCATCAAAACAGGCCTCAAAAGACTCCGTGAGAGCTATAATGTTAATTAGAGCTTATAGAATAAGAGGACATTTGATTGCAAACCTAGATCCATTAAATTTACAAAAAAAGGAGGAACATCTGGAATTAAAACCAGAAACTTATGGTTTTCAAAAAAAAGATTATAATAGAAAAATATTTTTAGATGGGGTGCTAGGTCTTCAGTATGGAAATTTAAATGAGATTTTAAAAATTTTAAAAAAAACCTATTGTTCAACTATAGGGTATGAATTTATGCATATGAGTGATCCGGAGGAAAAAGCATGGGTTCGTGATAGAATTGAAGGTCCGGAAAAAACTATATCTTTCACAGATAATGGTAAAAAAGCTATCCTAAATAAAATTATTGAAGCAGAGGGTTTTGAAAAATACCTCCAAGTAAAATTTGTTGGTACCAAAAGATTTGGTTTAGACGGTGGAGAGTCTTTAATTCCAGCTCTTGAACAAATTATTAAAAAAGGAGGAAATTTAGGAGTTAAAGAAATAAAAATTGGTATGCCTCATAGAGGAAGACTTAATGTATTAGCCAATGTTATGGGAAAATCTTATCAGGCTATTTTTAGTGAATTTTTTGGAAAAGGTATTTCTGCTAAGGAGGACTTCGAAGGTGATGTAAAATATCATTTAGGAGCATCATCAAACAGAGAATTCGATGGGAACATTGTGCATATTAGTTTGACAGATAATCCATCTCATTTAGAAGCAGTTAATCCAGTTGTTTTGGGTCAAGTAAGAGCAAAACAATTTTTTCATAATGATCCAACAAGAAAATCAGTTGTTCCTGTTTTAATTCATGGTGATGCTGCGTTTGCTGGACAAGGAGTAGTAGCTGAATGTTTTGCGATGTCCGGTTTACCAGGACATAATATTGGTGGAACTATTCATTTAATTGTAAATAATCAAATTGGATTCACTACGGCACCAAGATTTGCAAGATCTTCCCCGTATCCATCAGATGTAGCGAAATTATCTCAAGCTCCAATTTTTCATGTTAATGGCGATGATCCTGAAGCCGTTGTCCACTGTGCAAAAATAGCTACTGAATACAGACAAAAATTTAATCGAGATGTTGTGATTGATATGGTTTGCTATAGAAGATTTGGTCATAATGAGGGAGATGAGCCTTCATTCACTCAACCAATAATGTATAAAAAAATTAGATCACACCCGACGACTTTAAGTATTTATAGCAAAAAAATTTCATCCGATGGTTTGCTCAATGAAATTCAAATTAATCAAAAAAAACAAGAATTTAAAAAGTTTTTAGAAAGTGAATTTATTTCATCAAAAAATTATAAATCAGAATTAAAATGGTTCGATGGGGTTTGGTCAAGATTTAAACCAGGTTTGGGAAAAGATAAAAGGGGTAAAAGTGGTGTTGATAAAAAAATAATTATAGAAACCGGAAAAAGTATATCTGAAATTCCAAAAAACTTTATTATTCATAAAACTTTAAAAAAAATTTTAGAACAAAAACAAAAAATGTTTACACAAAATTCACCAATAGATTGGTCAACAGCCGAGTCCTTAGCATTTGGTACTCTTCTGCTAGATGGTTTTTCAGTAAGACTGTCCGGTCAAGATTCAGCAAGAGGGACATTTAGCCAACGACATTCAGTTTTAAGAAACCAAGAAAATCACGACAGGTATATTCCATTAAACAATTTAGGAAAAAAACAGAAAAAATTTGAAATTATTGATAGTTTATTATCTGAATTAGCAGTATTAGGATTTGAATTTGGATATTCATTATCAGAACCTGAGACTTTAGTAATATGGGAGGCACAATTTGGGGATTTTGCAAATGGAGCACAAGTAATAATTGATCAATTTATCACATCTGGAGAGTCTAAATGGGGAAGAGCAAGCGGACTTGTTTTGTTACTGCCCCATGGATATGAGGGGCAAGGTCCTGAGCATTCTTCCGCAAGATTGGAAAGATTTTTACAGATGTGCGCTGGGGAAAATATACAAGTTGTAAATTGTACTACACCAGCAAATTATTTTCATGCTTTGAGAAGACAAATGCATAGAGATTTTAGGAAACCTTTAATTGTAATGACACCTAAGTCATTATTAAGACACAGAAGATGTGTGTCAACAATCGACGATTTTCTAAAAAAAAATAGTTTTCACCGAGTTCTTGAAGACCATTCATATATTAATAACTCTCAAATCATAAAACTGCAAAAAGATAAAAATATCGAAAGAGTGGTCATGTGCTCTGGGAAAGTTTACTTTGATTTATTAGATGCTAGAGAGAAATCAAAAAACGATAAAGTAGTTTTTATTAGAATAGAACAATTATATCCATTTCCAGCTAAAACATTAGCAAAAATTTTAAAAAGGTATAAAAATGCAGAGTTCATTTGGTGTCAAGAAGAACCAAAGAATATGGGTGCCTGGAATACTGTACGAAATTACATTGATAGGACACTTAAAATAATTGAATTTAAAAAAAATAAAGTAAAATATGTAGGTAGAAATGCCTCATCCACAACTGCGACTGGAAATTATAACAAACACCTTGCAGAACAAAAAAAAATATTAGAAAAGGTAGTTGGAATTAAAAATTAATGTCTGAAAAAATTGTTGTACCCACTTTAGGAGAGTCTGTAACAGAAGCTACGGTAGCGAAATGGTTAAAAAATAAAGGAGATAAAGTATCTTCAGACGAGCCCCTAGTTGAATTAGAAACTGATAAAGTAAACGTTGAAGTCCCTTCTCCATCTAATGGTATTTTGGAAAATATTTCTGCAAAAGAAGGCGAAACAGTTAACGTGGGAGCTCTATTAGGTTCAATTTCACAATCAAAGCCGGTGACAAAAAGTTCTAAAAGCGACTCTAATGAAAAAAAATACTCTCCACCAAAATTAGAGAGAGAAGTGTCTCAAAGAATAGTCAATGAGCCGAAAAAAATTGAAAAAGTAGAAAAAAAACACATAGAACCTTTAGTCCTTGATAAAGAAAATGATTATAAAGTTTTTGATGACGAGCCTTTAATTTTGGAAGAGGAGCCTTTGATACTAGACAAAGCACACAAAGAAAAAACACCTGTGAAGAATGAACTAATTAAAAATGATTTACGAATTTCTCCTGCTGCAAGAAAAATAGCATCTGAAAAAAAAATTGATACTAAATCACTTGTAGGGAGCGGTAAAAATGGCTTGGTTTTAAAAGAAGATGTTATGAGTTTAATGGGAGTCAAACCAGCACCATCTGAAAGAAGAATAGCGCACGGTCCTGAAGAAAGAATAAAAATGACAAGACTCAGACTTACTATTGCAAAAAGATTGAAAGAAGCGCAAGAAAATGCAGCAATGTTGACAACATTTAATGAGGTGAACATGCACGAAATAATTAAAATGAGAAATGATTACAAAGAAGACTTTCAAAAAAAATATTCTGTAAAATTAGGTTTCATGTCTTTTTTTGTAAAGGCCTGTATAATTGGTCTTAAAAATTATCCCGCAATTAATGCTGAAATTCAAGGTGATGAAATAGTTTATAAAAATTATTATAATATAGGAATAGCCGTAGGAACTGATAAGGGTTTAGTCGTTCCAGTTGTGAGGAACTCAGATGAGCTATCTTTTGCTGAAATCGAGAACAAAATAAGTTCACTTGGTCAAATAGCTAGAGAAGGTAAAATCACGATTGAAGATTTGCAGGGAGGGACTTTCACAATTACAAATGGTGGTATTTATGGCTC